>OIFF01000017.1_pt1 | contig 207974 bp, 184 predicted proteins | sample 1581981 | NCBI WGS metagenome assembly OIFF01 (sample SAMN07501067, study PRJEB24779) | human gut metagenome | isolation source: stool | host: human infant | place: USA: Pittsburgh, PA
AATCGGTGGAGCTGCATGACAAAGTCATCGGGCATTATCTGAACATAAAACACTATCAGTAAGTTGGAGTCATTACCGGGAAAGTCTACTGAACCCTTTAATATAAATACTTACAGCGATTTTCACGTCCAGCATCGTCCGGAACAGTCCGTTGAAATCCGGGGGGAGGGGGTGCACTGGGGGGCATCTTGACTTCGATTAGATATGTGCCAGTAAATAGCCCCTTTAGATCTATGCATTTTTTGAGATACCGGCCAGATAATGTTGTAGTCAGTATTCATCCCGTATCAGATTCTTCAGTGATTCATGTGGACGTTCACAGTATATTCCGACAACCATTTTTTCGTTACTTCCCGAACTTTATTTAGCGTTCTGAACGGATAAAATCGAGTATTCATTTTCGATATGTTCAGTTAAAGCATTCTATAAAAGCATTCTGCGTTGGTTTGCATGGCCTGATAAATTCCAGCTTTACTGCCCATTCGGCTAGTATCAGAGGGATAAATTCCGGGCAATTATATTATTTATCGATTCTCATCGTGCCATATCAGCAATCACTTTGTCCTTTGCTAACAGTAAAAAATCACGCGGAGTGATGCCCCAGAGTTCAGGCAAAAAATAAGCGCTATACCTTTCATTGAAGATGTTATCCAATTGTTCTCCCTGAGCCAGAAATTCCTCAATATCTTCAAGCAAAGCAATTTGCATACTCTTACTGGAGTGTCTGTTATATGCCTCAATTTTAGGTCCGATTTCATCACTGTCGTCTATGACGTCGTAATCCTGCCCAAAGTAGTTTTCGACAAGGTTATCCAGTTCCCGTGTCTTGTTCATATCCATCGCTTTACTCCATGGGCATTGATGTCAGGATAAAATAAGGTTTTCCATTATAGTTTGTCATTTCCAGCCAGATTTCAACACGATAACAATCGCGGGCCTGAGTGCTTCCTCGTCTGACTACCATCCCTGTTGGTGTGCTGAATTGCATGCTAATTTTCTTCCGAAGTGGTATCCCCCTTGGGGCATTTTTGACCCACATCTCAATCTCATATTTGTGCGCCTTGAGTGTTTTTGTCGTCAGAATCTCCGCCTGCTCCAGAGACTTAAATGTGCTGGTGGCAGGTAGTTTAGGGCGTCGTTCAAGGCGGGCGAGTAGCTCCTCGGTCGTTTTACCAACGTGCCGTTCCAGGGTGTGTCCTCCAGGGTGCATTCCATTAACAGACTCATGTTCTGCAAGCCTGATACGCCCCCCTCGTATAGCTGATACACGAACAGCACCAACAGCAAGCGAGAAGGCTATGGGGATTGCAAGGTCGATAGTCATGCCCACCTTCGTGGCCGTATCAGTATCAGCACCAAGACCTTCTGCCAGCGCTACAGCTGAATTGTATGTATCGGTTGAGATTTGTCGACCAGTCCAGACCTGACGGGCAGATGCCTGAACTGTATCAAGACTATGTACGCCAACTACAACACACCCTATTTTCGACAATGTAGTGGGTTCAGGAATAGCGCATAGCACTCCTGCCCCAAACATTTCAACCACTCCACCGACTACACCCAGTCCACCCCATAGTCTGTTACTGAGTGTCTCACCCTCACTGATACTCGCATCTGAAAGTACAGCTGCAAGCTGGACCGGAGACAAGATCATGCGTACTTCATTACTATCGTTCGATATGCTGTCCATGTCTTAGCTCTCATTATTTGCTATACCTTTTATCCGCTTTGCTTAAAGCATAGACTCCAGAACTGATTTCTATAAAGTGAGCATTTTCCTATAAATTAAAATGAGTGATCACATTAGAAGTAGTTAATTAAATTTAAACCAATTTTAGATATATTGTTCATGTGGTTTGACCTGTCTCCAGGATTACATACCATGTTCAGTTAGTAATTTCTGAATCATTACTGTCTAATGCCCCGTTTCGCCACAGTGTCGCAATCTCTGACGGCGTCAGAAAATCAGTGCTGATTATGGCCGAAGCCATTGTAATCTCGCCGCCGGGTGTTAATGATTTGCATGGTGTGAACAATATTGCTGAACCCGTGGCCAGTCGTCATTCAATACAATAATCGATGTGGTGGGTGATGAATTCACAAAATAATTACGGCTTTTTCCGCCGCATTCTGGGGTATATCGGAGTATCGCTGGGCGGTGCGCTGGTATTTCTCTGCGCGTACTGGTTTTTCCATTTTGAGACGTGGCATGAGCGCGGAGTCTCTATCGGGTTGACGCTGCTGGCTGCGTGGATCGTTGCGAAATGTGTCCCTGTCAAATATCGATGATTCTTCTAATCGTGCCAGCCCTCAGACTGGCACGCCTCCACCTTAACCCTCTCGCAATCCATTCGCCCGACCGCTTTTCCCACTTACCACCCCGATAAACTCTCTTACCTGCTTCTGCTTCCTCGCCGACAGCTTTCCGACCACCCTCAGCGACGCCAGCAGTTCCGGTTCGGGCTCTTTCGCGGTCAGCACAATGCAGCCGTTCATTATTCTGGCTTCCACCTCTGTGCCGGTGGCGAACCCGGCGGCCTCCAGCCACTGGCCTTTCAGCGTGAGAGCCGGGATGCGTGCATAATCCGGATGGCGGCTCGCATAACTTACCGTTAGTTTGCGCTTATTCGCCGGGAAAACTTCTGGTTGCTCAATATCTGCAATACAATCCGCGTTAGTCATGGTAGCTATTCCTTGTAAATAGATGCTGTGATCAGCGGAAAAGTGTGTTCCCGCACACTTTCTCCGCGCAATCTCTCTTCCAACTGCCTGAGCCAGTGACGTCCACTGAAACAGATGAGACACCTGTAAAAATACCCAGCATCTTTCCGCAAGTCCAGATGTAAAACAATGAAAATCAGCGTCTTATAAACACTTTTGGAACCATCTTCTCATCATTTCCACAACCATCTGTAACTACCCCCATTACATCCCGTTACCGTCCATTTTGTGATCAAGCCTCAAAAAAGCGCAGCCATCCCTGCTGTCTGATTTACCTCCATGCAACACCTGGATTACAGTGAATCAAATTATAAGAACGTTGTTCTATAATGTAGAACAACTTCCAAAAAGACGTCGTCAGCCGTTCTTTGAACGCTGTTGACCGGGAGAATACGACAATGTCCATCGACACCATTTTTACGCCGCAGGATGAACAGTTCTACGCGGTGAAAACTCACGCTGCCGGGCCGCAGGGCGCGCTGCCGCTCACCCCGCAAATGCTGCTCGAATCCCCCAGCGGCAACCTGTTCGGCATGACGCAAAATGCCGGCATGGGCTGGGATGCCAACAAACTCACCGGCAGAGAAGTGCTGCTGATTGGCACCCAGGGCGGCATCCGTCACTCAGACGGCCGCCCCATTGCGCTGGGATATCACACCGGGCACTGGGAGATCGGCCTGCAAATGTCGGCGGCAGCAAAAGAGATCACCCGCCTGAGCGGCATCCCGTTCGCCGCCTTTGTCAGTGACCCGTGCGATGGACGTTCTCAGGGCACCCACGGCATGTTCGACTCGCTGCCGTATCGTAACGACGCGGCCATCGTCTTTCGCCGCCTGATCCGCTCGCTGCCGACGCGCCGGGCGGTGATCGGCGTCGCCACCTGCGACAAAGGCCTGCCCGCGACAATGATCGCGCTGGCCTCTATGCACGATCTGCCGGTGATCCTCGTGCCGGGCGGGGCGACGCTGCCGCCCACCTTCGGCGAAGATGCCGGAAAGGTACAGACCATTGGTGCGCGTTACGCCAACAACGAACTGAGCCTGAAAGAGGCCTCTGAGCTGGGCTGTCGTGCCTGCGCCTCCCCCGGCGGCGGCTGCCAGTTCCTCGGCACCGCGGGCACTTCGCAGGTGGTGGCCGAAGCATTAGGGCTGGCGCTGCCACACTCGGCGCTCGCGCCATCGGGCCAGGACGTCTGGCTGGAGATTGCCCGCCAGTCGGCGCGCGCGGTCATGGCGCTGGATGAGAAGGGCATTACCGCCCGCGACATCCTCACCGACAAAGCCATCGAAAACGCGATGGTGGTGCATGCGGCCTTTGGCGGCTCCACCAACCTGCTGCTGCATATTCCCGCCATCGCCCATGCGGCCAAATGCCGTATGCCGGATGTGGCGCACTGGAGCGCTATCAACCGCAGCGTGCCGCGCCTGGTAAGCGTACTGCCTAACGGGCCGGATTATCACCCGACGGTGCGCGCGTTCCTCGCGGGCGGCGTACCGGAAGTGATGCTCCACCTGCGTCGGCTGGGGCTGCTGCATGAAGATGTGATGACGGTAACCGGACAGACGCTGGGCGAAAACCTCGACTGGTGGGGGCACTCGGAGCGCCGTACGAAGTTCCGCCAGTGCCTGCGCGAGCAGGATGGCGTGGAGCCGGATGAGGTGATCCTCTCGCCGGAAGGGGCGAAAGCCAAAGGGATGACCTCCACGGTGGCCTTCCCGGTGGGCAATATTGCCCCGGATGGCTCGGTCATCAAAGCCACGGCCATCGATCCGTCGGTGGTGGACGACGACGGCGTCTATCGCCATACCGGCGAGGCGCAGGTCTTTGTTTCGGAAGAGGCGGCCATCAAAGCCATCAAACAGGGGCAGATCCGGCAGGGCGATATCATGGTGATCATCGGTGGTGGGCCATCTGGCACCGGCATGGAAGAGACCTACCAGCTCACCTCGGCGCTGAAACATATCTCGTGGGGGAAAACCGTTTCGCTGATTACCGATGCGCGTTTTTCCGGCGTCTCGACCGGGGCCTGCCTGGGGCATGTCGCGCCGGAAGCGCTGGCGGGGGGGCCGATTGGCAAGCTCCGCAGCGGCGATCTGATTGAGATTATTGTCGATCGCCTGTCGCTGGCAGGAAGCGTGAACTTTATCGGCCGCGTGGGTGACCGTCTGACGCCGGAAGAGGGGGCAAGGGTGCTGGCGGAGCGCGAACTGCATCCGGAACTCAAAGCACATGATTACCTGCCCGACGACACCCGACTGTGGGCGGCGCTACAGGCGGTGAGCGGCGGTACCTGGAAAGGGTGCGTGTACGATACGGATAAAATTATTGAGGTGATCAATGCGGGTAAAAAAGCGCTTGGCCTTTAAATAATTAAACCAATTTGCCGGGCCGCCGAATAACTTTTTCGGCGGCTAAAAAATATTACGAAATAAAGCATCCCTCACGGGATAAATAACTGTTTCTGTCACCAGATAAAATGTATCGCTATCACAGAAGCTAAAATACATAATTGCGAAAGCAAAATTGATAATTGTTGCTGCATATATTCCTTCCTAGAATCAAATCCGCACTGATCATCTAATAAGCGTACGAATAAAGGGTGTATTCCTCAAAAAGTGCACTGCCACGCATTTTATTTTGTAGGTCCCGGCCGTTCGCAATCAATCCCTCTCATATGACTGGAGGTAGACATGCAGTTAACGATGAAAGATAAAATCGGCTACGGGCTGGGGGATACCGCTTGCGGTTTTGTCTGGCAGGCCACTATGTTTTTGCTGGCATATTTTTATACCGACGTCTTTGGCCTGTCTGCGGGCGTCATGGGCACGTTGTTTTTAATTTCGCGCGTGCTGGATGCGGTAACCGACCCGCTGATGGGGCTGGTGGTCGACCGTACACGTACTCGCTATGGCCAGTTCCGCCCGTATCTGCTGTGGGGCGCTATTCCGTTTGGTATCGTCTGCGTATTAACGTTCTATACGCCGGATTTCTCCGCACAGGGGAAAATCATTTACGCCTCCATTACCTATATTTTACTCACCCTGGTCTACACCTTCGTTAACGTTCCGTATTGCGCCATGCCTGGCGTTATTACCTCTGATCCTAAAGAACGCCACGCGTTACAATCCTGGCGCTTTTTCCTCGCCGCTGCCGGTTCATTAGCCATCAGCGGTATTGCCCTGCCGCTGGTGAATATTATCGGTAAAGGCAATGAGCAGGTGGGGTATTTTGGCGCGATGTGTGTGCTGGGTATTTGCGGTGTTGTTCTGTTATTTGTCTGCTTTTTTACCACCAAAGAACGTTACACTTTCGACGTTCAGCCCGGCGCTTCGGTTAAGAAAGACCTGAAACTGTTAATGGGTAATAGCCAGTGGCGAATCATGTGCGCCTTTAAAATGATGGCGACCGGCTCAAATGTGGTGCGCGGCGGCGCGACGCTCTATTTTGTGAAATACGTGATGGACCATCCGGAGCTGGCCACGCAGTTCCTGCTTTACGGTAGCCTCGCGACTATGTTCGGCTCCCTCTGCTCATCTCGCCTGCTCGGGCGCTTTGATCGCGTCACTTCGTTTAAGTGGATTATTGTTCTTTATTCACTGATCAGCCTGAGTATTTTCTTTATTCCTGCGAACAATATCGCGCTGATTTTCGCGCTCAATATTCTGTTCCTGTTTGTCTTTAACACCACCACACCGCTGCAATGGCTGATGGCTTCCGATGTGGTCGATTATGAAGAGAGCCGCAGCGGGCGTCGCCTCGACGGCCTGGTCTTCTCTACCTACCTGTTCAGCCTGAAAATCGGTCTGGCAATTGGCGGCGCGCTGGTGGGCTGGATCCTCGCGTTTTCCAGCTACTCGGCAAGCAACGCCGTCCAGCCGGATAACGTCCTGACCACCATCAAAATCCTCTTCTGCATTGTGCCAGTGGTGCTCTACGCCGGCATGTTTACGCTGCTGTCGTTCTACAAACTGAGCAGCAAACGGGTGGAAGAGATCAGCCTGCAACTGCAACGTCAGCGCGCTGCACACCATGCGACGCAGCCTGCCGATGCCGCGGCGGCGGTGAACTGAGGAGAAAACCATGTACCAGATTGAAAACCCGATCCTGACCGGCTTCAACCCGGACCCGTCCCTCTGTCGCGTGGGGGAGGATTACTACATCGCCACCTCCACCTTCGAGTGGTTTCCTGGCGTGCGTATTTATCACTCGCGCGACCTGAAAAACTGGTCACTGGTGAGCACGCCGCTCGACAGTGTGGCGCTGCTGGATATGAAAGGTAACCCGGACTCTGGCGGCATCTGGGCGCCCTGCCTGAGCTACGCCGATGGTCAATTCTGGCTGCTTTATACCGATGTGAAAATTGTTGATTCGCCGTGGAAAAATGGCCGCAACTTCCTGGTGACCGCCCCTTCGGTGGAAGGGCCGTGGAGCGACCCGATTCCCATGGGCAACGGCGGGTTCGACCCGTCGCTGTTTCACGATACGGACGGGCGTAAATATTATATCTATCGCCCATGGGGGCCGCGTCATCACAGCAACCCCCATAACACCATTGTGATGCAGGAATTTTTTGCTGATACGGGCACGCTCTCGCCCCAACGTTCAACACTCTTCACCGGTACGCCGCTGGGCTATACCGAAGGGGCGCATATTTATCGCCGCGACGGCTACTACTATCTGCTGGTGGCGGAAGGGGGCACCAGCTACGAACATGCGGTGGTGGTGCTGCGGGCGACGGACATTACCGGGCCTTACGAGTTGCACCCTGACGTAACGATGATGACCAGCTGGCATCTGCCGGAAAACCCGCTGCAAAAAAGCGGCCACGGCTCGCTGCTGCAGACCCACACCGGCGAGTGGTATATGGCGTATTTGACCAGCCGTCCGCTGCATCTGCCGGGCATTCCGCGCCTGGCGGCGGGTGGGCGCGGATACTGCCCGCTCGGGCGCGAAACGGGGATAACCCGCATTGAATGGCGTGATGGCTGGCCTTACGTTGAGGGGGGCAAACATGCGGCGCTGACGGTGCCGGGGCCCCGGATGACCGAGCAGCCTGGCGCAGGCACAGGCGCATGGCGCACAGACTTCGACAGCGAACGGCTCGACCCGGAGCTGCAAACGCTGCGTATTCCGTTTGATGAGCAGTTAGGTTCGCTCACTGCCCGTCCCGGCTTTTTGCGCCTCTACGGCAATGACTCGCTCAACTCTACCTTTAGCCAGTCAACCGTGGCCCGCCGCTGGCAGCATTTTCGTTTTCGCGCCGAAACACAGATGGCCTTTGCGCCGCAACACTTCCAGCAGAGCGCCGGGCTGACCTGTTACTACAACAGCAAAAACTGGTCGTACTGCTTTATGGACTATGAAGAAGGGCGTGGGCGAACGCTGAAAATTATCCGGCTCGACCACAACGTGGCGCACTGGCATCTTTACGATAATCCGATTGCGGTGCCGGAGAGCGCGGAATACGTCTGGCTGAGCGTGGATGTCGATCGGCTTGAGTACCGCTACAGCTATTCATTTGATGGTGAAAACTGGCAGACGATTCCGCTCACCTTTGAGGCGTGGAAGCTGTCGGATGACTATATAGGCGGCAGGGGCTTCTTTACCGGGGCATTTGTAGGTCTGCACTGCGAGGATATCAGCGGCGACGGCTGCCATGCGGATTTCGCCTCGTTCACCTATCAGCCAAATATATAGCAGGACGCCGGGCTAGCGTTCACGGTAGCCCAGCGCTTTTGACAGCCCCAGCCCGGCCTCCATCAGCTTCTGACGGCAGGCGGCCAGTTGTTCGTCGTTAACCCGCGAGGTGAGGGTCGAGAGGCTGAGCGCGGCAATAACCCGCGACTCGTGGTTCCACACCGGCACCGCAATGCAGCGCACGCCAGGCTCGTTCTCTTCGTTATCGAGCGCGTAATGGTTGTGGCGGGTTTGCGCCAGCGCGGCCAGCAGCGCGTCGCGGTTAGTCAGGGTGGCGGGCGTAAAGCCCGTGAATGCATACCCGTCCAGTAAGGCGGTAAGTTCCTCGTCCCCAAGCCAGGCCAGCAGCACTTTGCCAATGGCTGTGGCGTGTACGGGCAGGCGGCGGCCGATGCGTGAATAGGCGATGGCCGCCTGCTTACCTTCGATTTTTTCGATGTAGACGCCTTCGTTGCCGTCCAGAATCCCCAGATGGGTCGTCTGCCCCGTCTCCTGCGAAAGGGCGGACAGCCAGCTTTTCGCCTTCTGGCGAATGTCCATGGTGCCCACGACAAAGTGACCGCGCTCCACCAGTTTCATTCCCAGACAATATTTGTCGTTATCCGGGTTCTGATCGATATAGCCATGAAGCTGAAGCGTTTTGAGAAGTGAGTGAAGGGTACTTTTGCTCAATCCCATCTGTTTGCTTATCTCGGTGATTTTGAGTTCCGTCGCCTGATCGTTAAAGAGGTCGAGGATCTGCAAAGCACGTTCAACAGACTGAATTATCGGCATAATTTTTACCATTCACTGGGAATTATCTGCGTGTGACCGTACTATTTTCACCGGGGAAAAGCAATGGCGGGGAAAGAAGGGAGCCCGGCGCGCGCTGACGCCGGGGCCGGGGTATCAGAACGATGGCAGGGTGCCGATCTTCCCTTGCCGCCGACCTGCCGGGCGATCCCCACCCGCAGGTGAAGATCGCTTAACGCAACTTATTGATTATCCAGTTGTGCACGGACGTTGCTGAGACCGGTACGGTTAATGCGATAGGGCTGGCCATTTACCGATCGGATCAGTTTTTTGCTTCTTAATTTTTTGAAGACGGCGAGTGTGCAGTCGCTGAGTAATAACCCTTCACGGGTGTAACACTCAACGGCAGTGACGCGCCCGGATGTGTCGCGGGTATGAACGATACGACCGCCTTTGGCAAGGACGTGCAGGGTACGTTGTTCCTGACGGGAAATATTCATGCTGAAAATGCCTGTAATCATCTTGTACAAAACCTGCCAACACCCTGGGGTGTTAGCGCGAGTGTTTAGCGCAGTGATAACCAGCCCGGCCGCACAGGTCGGAAAGCTGATTATCAGATGGTTGCATTCTCCAGCATCGAAGCCTCGGTATTCGCCATGAAAGTATTTATCCACGGAATATTAACACGCTGCACAGGCAGGAAAATAATTTTGCTTAAGGAGTGTGATCTGTGTGGGGACAACGTGGCGCGCTTTTTTTCACTCTGTGCGCGCGGCGACGTTATGGACAATGAGGTTATCGCGAAGGCACGCATTGCTTATGAATGTTCATTTTATAAGACAATACTTAAGACAGAGAAGCATATGGCCTTACACAGCACGTCGGCGGACTGAAGGAGTATGCGAATGAAAAGACAAGACCTGAACGCAGTGAAGAATTTTGATTTTTTGGCACGCAGTTTTGCCCGGATGTATGCGATGGGCCAGCCAGTTAATATTGACGCCGTTACCGGCAATATGACCGAAGAACAGAAACAGTGGTTCCAGGAACATTACAACCACTATTGCAAACAGGCGCAGCGCGCCAGAGTTAAAGAACTGCAATAGCGGTAACTACAACGGGCCTGGTGGCCCGTTGTGCTTTCTGGCTTCGCGGTTTATTCCCACTTTACCAGAGACCCCTTTGTGAATGCGCCAGAAGCCGTGATTGTCAGGTGAGATCGTGCAAGGACTTATCGAGCGGCGGCGTTAAGGCCATCTCGCTGAATTTCACAGCTAATCCTTGCCGTTCCGGGGTACAGCACATCACCCCGACCTTCACGTTTCCGGCGGGAAAAGGGCACAAACGCAGCAACGGCCAGCTCAGACCATCCGTCGAATATTGCAGACGCAGGGCGTCATCTTTACGCGTCAGACGTAGCCAGAATTCGCGCGGGTTTCCCGGAAAAAGCCCGGTGGCCCAGTCGGAATAGTCCAGTGTCAGTACGCTGCCGATAGCGGGGGCGCCGTCGTTGAACTCAATACCGGCCTTAAGCCAGTGGCGGTTATCGGTCATCAACATGATGCCCGCCTGGTCATAAAGGGTGGTGAATTCCGCACAGATTTTTACCTGAAAGGTAAAATCCTCAGCGACCTCTTTGGCGTACAAATGACCGGAGAAGCGTTCGAAGCCGTACCAGGTTTTGTGCCAGAAATCGGTGTGTTCATCGGTGACAACCGACAGGACCCCCTCTTCACAATGCCATTTGGCCGGTTCGTTAACCCACTGAAACTCCTCATGCATGACGCTTCTCCTTTGTCTTTTGCGCGTTAGACCGGTTCCTGCGCTTTGTGCGCCCAGGCCGGCATGGCCGTCAGATAGCGCACCGCGCGCTTGCGTGACTCTTCCGGCCCGACGTGTTGCCATGAATCAAGATAGCCCGCAAGTCCGGCTACCGCCTCCTCCCAGGATTTAAGATTGCCTTCGCTGTCGGTGCAATATTTGCAGTATTTGTCGCTCGGCCCTTGGGCATCGGGGGCGGAAAGCGGCATTCCGCAGGAATGGCAGCATGCTTCATGTTGGGACACAGGACTCTCCTTGTTTGATGAGATGAACAATAAATGTACATCTTTTCGCCAGATCAGAAGTGCCGCACGATCATATAACCATAAATAAAAAGTGGATTTTCAGTTGTGCTACGCGTGATCCTGCTTACGTCTAACCCTTGACGCCCGACAAAGTAAAACGTGCCGATCACTCGCATAATCACGGCCGCTTATCATTCCACAGGTGTGACCCCATGGCTTACCAACTAAACCTTAACTGGCCTGAATTTTTAGAGAAATACTGGCAGAAAAAGCCGGTTGTATTGAAAAACGCGTTTGCGAACTTTGTTGATCCGATCACGCCAGATGAGCTGGCAGGCCTGGCGATGGAAGTGGAAGTCGACAGCCGCCTCGTCAGCCATTTCAATGGTGAATGGCAGGCCAGCAACGGCCCGTTCGAACATTTCGATGGTCTGGGGGAAACCGGCTGGTCGCTGCTGGCGCAGGCGGTAAACCACTGGCACGCGCCGTCCGCCGAGCTGGTTAAGCCGTTCCGTGCAATCCCGGAGTGGCGCTTTGACGATCTGATGATCTCCTTCTCCGTACCGGGCGGCGGCGTTGGCCCGCATATCGACTGGTACGATGTTTTCATTATCCAGGGGATGGGCAGCCGCCGCTGGCGCGTCGGGGATAAATTGCCTCTCAAAGAGTTCTGTCCGCATCCGGCGCTGCTCCACGTTGAGCCGTTTGAGCCGATCATTGATGAAGACCTGGCGCCGGGCGATATTCTCTATATTCCGCCGGGATTCCCGCACGACGGTATTACCCACGAGACCGCGTTTAACTATTCCATCGGTTTTCGCGGGCCAAATGGTCGCGATCTGATCAGCAGCTTTGCCGACTACGCGGTGGATAGCGATCTGGGTGGCGATCACTACACCGATCCGGACTTAACCTGCCGCGAAAATCCCGGCCGAATCGAAGATTACGAACTGGAACGCGTGCGCGGCATGATGATCGAGATGATCAACCAGCCGGAGGATTTCAAACAGTGGTTTGGTTGCTTCATTACGACCCCGCGCCACGAGCTGGATATTGCCGCGGCGGAACCGCCGTATGAGCCACAGGAGGTGCTGGAGGCGTTGCAGGAAGGTCAGATGCTGACGCGTCTGGGCGGGCTGCGTATGTTCCACGTGAGCGACGCTTTCTTCGTGAATAGCGAGCGGTTTGACACCGTTGCGCCGAAGGCGGCCGAAGCGCTGTGTCGCTATCTGTTGATTGGCAAAGAAGAGCTGGGCGAGGCGGTGAATAACCCGACCTTTATTGCCGAGCTGACCGGGCTGATTAACCAGGGTTACTGGTACTTCGACGAGTAAGCGAGCCTCATTCGGGCCGCGGTTTTGCCTGTAGCCCCGGTAAGCGCAAGCGCCACCGGGGAATGTCCCGGATGCGGTGCTTGCCGCGCCTTATCCGGGCTACGACTGGTTTTCTCTCTCTCCTTTTGTACAATTCGCGGACATGGGAGGGTTGGTCTGAGGGAACCGGGCGGCTCAGGAGGTGGGTTCCGTTCACCTTATGTTCATGGCGAAATGGATCTCCCGAACACGTGAACGGGTAAAGGGGAACACCGCGTTCCCCTTTACAATCCCCGCGGCCCCGCAAAGAAATCGGTGCTTCGCACTGCGTTCGCCTCCCGCCCCGCTGCCTGCGGTCGGTTTGACTCGACGTCGTGTCTCGACAAACCTCAGTCCGCCATCCCTGGCGGCCTGACCTTGTCATCGGGTCTTCGTCTCACCGATTTCAGCGGGGACTCAACCCCCTCGCAGGATGCTCTGCGCCAGCGGGTTACAGAGATGTCGCTGCAGTTGTTCTGCTGGAAAAGGGGGCAGCAGTGGCCCAAAGGGATTGAAGATGTTCAGAGTATCTATGGTCTGGTAGCCCCGGTAAGCGTAAGCGCCACCGGGGAATATCCCGGATGCGGTGCTTGCCACACCTTATCCGGGCTACGATCCCTTATTCGGGCCGCGGTTTTGTTTGTAGCCCCGGTAAGCGCAAGCGCCACCGGAGAATGTCCCGGATGCGGTGCTTGCCGCGCCTTATCCGGGCTACGATCCCTTTTTCGGGCAGCGGTTTTGCCTGTAGCCCCGGTAAGCGCAAGCGCCACCGGGGAATGTCCCGGATGCGGTGCTTGCCGCGCCTTATCCGGGCTACGAACCCTTATTCGGGCCATGGTTTTGTTTGTAGCCCCGGTAAGCGCAAGCGCCACCGGGGAATGTCCCGGATGCGGTGCTTGCCGCGCCTTATCCGGGCTACGGTCCCTTATTCGGGCCATGGTTTTGTTTGTAGCCCCGGTAAGCGCAAACGCCACCGGGGAATGTCCCGGATGCGGTGCTTGCCGCGCCTTATCCGGGCTACGATCCCTTTTTCGGCCTCGGTCCTAATCCCCTCACCCAGACCCTCTCCCTCAGAGAGAGGGGAACGAACGTGCTCGCATGTTTTGTGGGGATCACTCACCCCGGCGGGAGAGGGTGAGGGTAATCAACCGCTGCTATTTATAAACCGGCAACAAATGAAAGCTCGACAGCACATGAATAATGGCGTTGCCCGCGCCGAAACAGAGAATCAAGATAATCATCGCCTTGCCGCCCCATACGCGATAGTGCGGGCTACCGAAACGTTTACGCGATGCGCTGGCCAGCAGCGCTGGCACAATCGCCGCCCAGACGGTTGCTGCTAATCCGGCAAAACCAATCGCATAGATAAACCCGTTCGGCCACAGCACACCCCCAATGATGGGCGGCAGGAACGTGACCAGCGCGGTTTTAAAACGCCCCTGCGGGCTGTCGTCAAACTTAAACAGATCCGCCAGATAGTCGAACAGCCCCAGCGTCACGCCGAGGAACGAACTGGCGACGGCAAAGTTTGAGAACACTGTTAGCAGCAAATCCAGACCGCGACTGTTCAGCACGCCGCTCAATGCCTGTACCAGCACATCGATATTGCCCCCTTTCCCGGCGATATCAATAAACGCCGGGCGCGGAATATTGCCCATCGTACCGACCAGCCAGAAAACATAGAGGATCAGCGCCATCAGCGTACCGAGCAGCAGGCAGCGGCGGATGGTCAGCGGGTCTTTACCGTAGTATTTCATCAGGCTGGGCACGTTGCCGTGATACCCAAACGAGGCCAGGCAAAACGGCAAGGTCATGACGAGGTAGGGCAGGTAGCTGGGATTCACTTCGGCGGTGTTAAACAGTACCGCAGGTTGCACATGCCAGATTAACCCACCGAAGCTCATAAAAAAGGTCAGGATCTTGGCGCCCAGCACAATGGTGGTCATACGACTGACGGCGCGGGTGCTCAGCCAGACAATAAAAGCCACGACCAGCGCGAATAACAATCCACCCAGCCGAGCCGGGAAGTCGATATTCATTTGCGAAAAGGTATGGTGAATAACGGATCCACTGGCGGAAATATAAGCGTACGTCAGAATATATAAAACAAAGGCGACGGTAAGGCCGTTAATAATATTCCAGCGATTGCCGAGAAGGTCTTTAGTAATGGTGTCAAAACTGGCTCCAATATGATAATTCAGGTTGGCTTCGAGGATCATTAATCCTGAATGCAACATACAAAACCAGGTGAAAACTAATGCGAGCAGTGACCAAAAAAACCATGAGCCAGACATGACAACCGGTAAAGAAAACATGCCTGCGCCAATAATAGTGCCACCAATAATCATTGCGCCGCCAACGAGCGATGGCGCTTTATTTGTTACCGATAGAGTAGCCATAGTACGTTTCCATAGACGTCATATTTCGCATCGCCCTGACGGGCGACGTGTATTTTTTCAGGCGTGACATCGGAAAGACGCGCCCGTTGCAGGCGCGTCCGGGTGAGTTTTATTCCACCGGTTTTAAACGGGCCACGAAGTGGCGCAATACCGGCGGTTCATAGGTGAACGTCAGGCCTTTAATGGACGATGCGCGTTTTTTCACGGCAATCAGTGAGTCAGCGATATAGTCCATATGGTCGTTGGTGTAGACGCGGCGCGGAATCGTCAGACGCAGCAGCTCCATGGGTGACGGTTTTTGCAGGCCTGTCACCGGGTCGCGCCCTAACAGCAACGAGCCGATTTCCACGCTACGAATCCCCGCTTCCAGATACAGTTCGTTGTTCAGCGCATGTGCCGGGAACTGTTCCGCCGGAATATGCGGCAGCAGCAGTTTGGCATCGACAAACACCGCGTGGCCGCCGGTCGGGTACTGGATCGGAATGCCGCCTTCGCGCAGACGCTCGCCCAGATACTCCACCTGCGCAATACGATAGGTGAGGTAATCTTCGTTGGTGCCTTCTTCCAGACCGATAGCCATCGCTTCCATATCACGTCCGGCCAGGCCGCCGTAAGTCACGAAGCCTTCCATCGGCACGCAGCGGATGCGTACTTCATTAAACAGATCTTCGTCTTCGCGGAAACAGCACATGCCGCCGATATTCACCAGCGGATCTTTTTTGGCCGACATGGTCAGCATGTCGCCGTAGGTGTACATCTCACGGATGATCTCTTTAATCGATTTGTCGGCGCAGCCCTCTTCGCGCTGCTTAATAAACCAGGCGTTTTCGCAGAAGCGCGCGGAATCGATGACCACCGGGATCTTATGGCTTTTCGCGATATGGTAGACCTCGCGCATGTTCGCCAGCGAAATCGGCTGACCGCCAGAGCTGTTACAGGTCACGGTGGTGACGATCGCCGCGACGTTTTCCGCGCCCTGTTCGGCAATGGTGGCTTTCAGTTGATCAATATCGAAGTTGCCTTTCCAGTCGTACCAGGAGGTGGTGTCGAAGGCTTTCGGCGTCACCACGTTGATGGCTTTCGCGCCGTTCAGTTCTACATGTGCGGCGGTGGTGTCGAAGTGGAAGTTGGAAATAAACACCGGTTTTTTCGATTTGCAGCGGGCAATCAGCGACGGGAAAAGGATCTGTTCAGCACCGCGCCCCTGGTGAGTCGGAATGGTGAACGGATAGCCGATGATCTCTTTCACTTTTGCGCATAAATTCTGGTAGTTACGGGAGCCTGCATAGGCTTCGTCGCCCATCATCAGCCCGGCCCACTGGCGGTCACTCATGGCCCCTGTGCCAGAGTCAGTCAGCAGGTCAATATACACATCCTCGCTATTAAGCAGGAAAGGGTTATATCCGGCTTCGGCCAGCGCTTTGACGCGGTCGTCGTAAGTGGTCATGCGGATATTCTCAACCATTTTAATGCGGAAAGGTTCTGGGATGCGTTTCATAATATTTCTCCAATAGCGTGCCTTGCGACGCAATAGCTATTTCCGGCGGATTTTTACGCGCAAAGAAATACCTACCAAACGTCGTGTTTAGTTAAATTATTTTTTAGATGAGAGGCAGCGGAGAATTAACGAGGGAAGTCGTTGGTAATGCGCGGATCGAGATTGTACCAGGCGTTCAAACCGCCCTGAGCAATGAGGCGGTAACTCAATCGGTGTTTCATTACAGCGTCCTCTGACGTTACGGGAGTATTAAAAATAGATAAATATAAAAAAATATCCGCGATTAAACTCACAAATAGTTTATTGAGAGAACTATTCACCGTGAAATATGATGCCAGACACATTTTGTGTTCACTTTTTTAATCGCAATAACTGTGTGGATTTAAGGCGATTGTGGCTGTTGTCCCCGTCCTTTGAGAATCGTGATAAAGGCTGTACCCTATGTCGCGCAGAAACGGCGCACTGAACGCGCGGGCTTTTCAAAGGTAACGAATGAAATTCAAAGCAGACCAGACCAGCCAGAAACTCCGGGGTGGTTACTATACGCCGCAAAACTTAGCTGATTACGTGACCCGCTGGGTGCTGAGTACACACCCGGCCAACGTGCTGGAACCGAGCTGCGGCGATGGTGCATTTATCCAGGCTATTCATAACAACAATGGCGATAAAACGGTCAGCCTGGCTTGCTTTGAGCTTTTTGATATCGAGGCGCAAAAGGCCGTGCAGCGCTGCGAGACACTGGGGTTTTCTAACGCGACGGTAACCGAAGGCGATTACCTGGTGTGGGCCAATAAACAACTGGCTGAAAACCATACGCTTTACGATGGTGTTGTCGGCAATCCGCCGTTTATCCGCTACCAGTTCCTGGAAAATGAATTTCAGGTGCAGGCGGAGCTGGTGTTTAAACAGCTCAAGCAGAAATTCACCAAACATACCAATGCATGGGTACCGTTTTTGCTCTCTTCGCTGGCGCTGCTTAAAGAGGGTGGGCGTCTTGGCATGGTGATCCCGTCGGAAATCATTCATGTGATGCATGCTCAGTCGCTGCGCAGTTACGCGGGGCAGGTGTGTTCGAAGATCGTCATTATCGATCCGAAAGAGATTTGGTTTGAAGACACGCTCCAGGGCGCGGTGATCATCCTGGCCGAGAAGAAAACCGATCCGCAACAGGAAACCGAAGGCGTGGGGATCGTCAGCGTTAACGGCTTTGATTTTCTTGCCGAAGATCCAAACGCCCTCTTTGCGCGTACGCCGGGGATCAACGGTGAAACCGTTGCCGGTAAATGGACTAAAGCGGTGCTGGAGCGCGATGAGCTGGCGTTGATTCAGTCGCTTATCAATCATGACGCGGTGCATCAGTTTAATGATATTGCTACCGTGGATGTGGGGATCGTGACCGGGGCGAATGAATTTTTTCTGGTGGATAATCATACGGTTGAGCAGTATCAACTGGCGGAATATGCCCATCCGATGTTTGGCCGCAGTCAACACTGTCCGGGGATTTTGTATGATGCCAACCAGCATGCGGAAAACCAGCGTAACGGCCTGCCCACCAACTTCCTCTATATTGCTGACGACTACGACGCGCTGCCGTTAAAAGTGAAGGAGTACATTCTTTTCGGCCAGTCGCAGGAGTTGCACACGCGCTATAAATGCCGCATTCGCAAGCCGTGGTACAAGGTCCCTTCGGTGTATAGCACCAGTATCGGCATGCTGAAACGCTGCCATGAAGCGCCGCGTTTAATCCTCAATCAGGCGGAAGCCTACACCACCGACACCGCCTACCGCGTGCGTTCGACCTTTACCAGCAGTGAAAATCTGGTGTGCAGCTTTTTAAATCCGCTGACGGCCATCACCGCGGAGCTGGAAGGGCGTTATTACGGCGGTGGCGTGCTGGAACTGGTGCCGTCGGAGATTGAACAGCTGTATATCCCGGTTATCGAGGGGATGGAGCACGATCTGGCGGGCATCAACCAGCAGGTGAAAGCCGGAGAGATTGCCGCCGTGATCCGCAGCCAGGGCGAGAAGATCCTGGCCGCGTTAGGCTTTAGCAAAGACGATAACGACAAACTGATGACGATCTGGGAAAAGTTAAAGGATCGCCGGTTACGGAAATGACCGGGGCTACGACTGGCTTTTTCCCTCTCCCCGTGGGAGAGGGTTAGGGTGAGGGGAATATGCGGCACAGGAGGTAACCCTCCCCCCGGTGGCGCTTCGCTGACCGGGGCTACGACTGGTTTTCTCCCTCTCCCCGTGGGAGAGGGTTAGGGTGAGGGGAATATGCGGCACAGGAGGTAACCCTCCTCTGGTGGCGCTTCACTGACCGGGGCTACGACTGGCTTTTTCCCTCTCCCCGTGGGAGAGGGTTAGGGTGGGGGGAATATGCGGCACAGGAGGTAACCCTCCCCCGGTGGCGCTTCGCTGACCGGGGCTACGACTGGCTTTTTCCCTCTCCCCGTGGGAGAGGGTTGGGGTGAGGGGAATATGCGGCACAGGAGGTAACCCTCCCCCAATGATGCTCCGCTAATCGGGCTACATGGGGGTAGCCCGGATAAGGCGTTTGCGCCGCCATCCGGGAGAAAACTCACAATCCCTTATACAACGCCTCTATCGACGGGATTTTCTTATCCAACTCACCCAAATCAAACAACGCCGTAATCAACGCATCCATCCGTGCCTGGAGGGTGTCGAACTGGCGTTGATAGACGATTTTTTCCCGTGCCGATGCCTGTGCCATCCGGGAATACAGATGGTTGAGCTGCCTTTGCAGGGTGGCGATATCGTCGTGGCGTGCCGTGTCGACGCTGTCGGCGAAGCGGATGGTCGGAATCGGCATACGGGTCTGGATTTTGGTGCCCCTGGCGATAAAGCCGCCGCGAAAAATCTCACCATAAATCGACGCGAACCACTCCAGATGACGGGAAGTTAACAGCGCCTGAATATAGTAAATAGAGTATGGGCAGTCGTCGGGAACGTTAATAATGCTGTAGCCCGCCGTGCCGCCGGAAGAGACAAACGTCCGGTGGTTATCAATTGCGTATTTATAGCCATTCGACAGCACGCCGACGATGATTTTTTGCGGCACATCGCAGTTCTCCAGGGCCTGACTACGTCCATAGCGATACCACTCATTCGGTGTTGTCGGGTCCGGTTTTATCGACCGTTTGCCATTATCAAGATACGGTTTTACGACCTGCAAGAAGGCGAAAGTCTGCGGATAATGGGCGCGTAAATCGTCGTACTCAATAAACTGAATGCGGCCATCCACCTTGTGGTAGGGATAAATAACGAAGGCGTTCGGCTCCACATCTTTATAGCTATAGAAATTATCCTGACCCGCGCGCGGCGTTTCAAAATAGGGGCGGGTTAAGGCCTCCTCAATCGAATATTCCACGCCGTCGTAGACGAACCAGACATAACCATTTTCCGTTTTCAGACTTTTATGTACGTAATATTCATTGGCGCTGGTTTGAATACCGTTCGCAATCGCCCCTTTGCCCAGGATCTCCCCCAGTTCGGCAGATTTGCTGAACATTCGCTGCAAAATATCGTTGGTTTCCTTCTCCAGTACCCAGGTATCGGAATCCAGTTTATCGGGCGAATGCAGGCTTAACAGCGATGATTTATCTTCACGGGTCAGCCACTTTTTAAAGTCTTTCACTTCATAAAAAGCGAATTCCTTCTGCGGCGATTTTTGCAGGCACAGCAGGCAGGTATAGGTAGTTTTATTGAGAAAGACCTGATGCGCACCAAATGAAATCAGCTTGCTCAGATAGCGGTTATCCGCCAGCAGCTTACGCAGGTTTTTCCCCGCGCCGATTTTGCTGAATTTGGACGGGAGAATATAGCCCAGATAGCCGCCCTCTTTTAGCAACTGCATGGCGCGTTCAACAAACAGAAAGTATTTATCGAATTGTTTGTAAGCCGACTGGTATTTCTTTTTGTAGACTGGCAATTCAGCCGGGGTGAACTGCTTCATATGCTCCGTTGCCATATACGGTGGGTTGCCGACAATCACATCGAAGCTGTTTTCATCAATATGCAGCGGGTTCACGCTGTAGCTGTCCGCAGCCGCAACCCCGTCATTTGTATCTACCAGGCTATTGCCAAAAATGATGTTGCGCTGAATCTTCGGCAGGATTGGCTTGTCATCGCCAATCGTCTCTTTCGATTCGCCTTCCAGCAGTTTAAGCAACAGGCCAAAAGCACAGGCTTTCACCGCGTTGTAATCTTTGTCGATGCCGTAAATACAGCGGCTCAGCAGTTCTTTTTTCACTGACAATTTCAGTTTGAAACTGTGCGGCGAAAGTTGCTGAAGCTTCGTGCGATCGTGGCTGATGTAATAGTCGACCAGTGTGTCCTGGAGATACTGAAATACCTCCAGAAGAAAAGCGCCTGAGCCGCAGGCGATATCGGCAAATTTGGCATTGAGGATCTGCTCATCGCTTTTGCCCTGGCAAAACTCGCTTATTGTGTTGCGGATAATCTCGTTAATAATATGCACCGGCGTGGTCACGACATCGCGATCAAGATGTTCCTCTTTAGGGCGAATTTCGGGGATGCCATTCGAGCTAATTTTGATTTTTTCGCTCAGGAAGATCTCGTAAATACTGCCAAGAATATCGGAAGAGAAGACCGCAAAGGAGTAAGTGCTCTGCGGGAAATAGAGCTGATTGATGATCTCCCAGATAGCCGAATTATCATTACTGATCAGTTCTTCTATATGGTCGAGGGCGAACAGGCCGGAGTCATATTTCCGATCCGAGGCTTGCAGAGTCTGTACCAGCGCCCTGTAATCGTGCTTCTGTGCTAAAGACCAGAGCGTCTCGTATGCCTCTAAATCTCGATCTTCGCAGACACGTAAAAAGACAATGCAGTTGATGTAGTTCTGCGTCAGATCGTTGAGATCTTCTTCATTCAGATCGGGTTTAAGGGAGAGAAACTCACTGGCGAGCAATAAACGCCAGTGGTTAATTTGCCTGAGGAACAGATCGTCGACGCTAAAGCGCAGGATCTTGCTTTCGATGGCGGACCATTCGTTATCAAACTGTCCGGAATAGACGCTGTCACGGCCAATCAGCGCCATTAATTCATCGAAATGTGCGACCAGTTCACTGTAGTGGTACAGCTTGATGCGTGAATGGCTGGCCTGGTCGCTCTGTTCTACCGGCGTAGAGCAGTCATAAATAGCGGTATATTCGAAATTTGTCAGTACCGAGATTTTTAATTTACCGGTAAAGCCGTAGCGCCGCACCTGCTTTGCCGGTTCCGGATCGAGGGTAATATCCACGCTCGGCTTTTTGGCTTCGACAAAGAATTTGCGCCCGGAGAACAGACGGAAGGTGTAATCCGGTTTCTTCGCGTTTTCCCCCATCCGCGCTTTTAATCCCTCTTCGACCAGCACTTCACGCTCGTTGGTCGGTTTGCCCTGGGCATTAATAATGTCCCAGCCCAGCAGGGTAAACAACGGATCGAGAAAATCAGTTCGTAGCTGTGTTTCGTTATACTTTCTGGAGTGGTAGTAGGCCAAATCACTTTGATATTTCGCCACCAGTTGTTCAAGCTGCTCAATTTTTGTCATCTGATTTCCCGATCCTGACGTGCGGTGTTTTCCCTGTGGGCGTTACGCGAGCGGATCATCATAGGCAATCCGCGCAACGATGTCTTTCCCTGGAAACCGGTGTGCGGCAGGCGACGGGCAAAAAAAGCCCCGCAAACGCGGGGCAATGCTCACAGATATTATCCTTAAAAATCCATTTTTACCGTGAACTGCACTTCACGCGGATCGCCTGGCTGGTTACCCAGGTTGTTGGTGGCGATGGAAGAGGTGTAGTAACTCTTGTCGAACAGGTTTTTCACGTTCAGTTGCAGCGTGACCGGGTATTGCAGCTTCATCCTGTAAGCGGCGAAAGCATCGGCCACAAAATAGCCCGGCAGGTAGTAATCCGCGCCGTTGGTCGCCGAGCGACGATTCACCCCATGACCGCCGCCGCCAAGGGTCAGCGTATTGCCGCCCGGCATGTTGCGGATGTCATAGGTCAGGAACACAGAACCGGTATGGCGCGGCACGTTCGGCAGTGGTTTCCCGGCATATTCCGGGTCTTCCAGTACTTTGGCGTCGGTATAGCTGTAGCTGGCGATAACGTTCATGTTGCTGGTCAGTGCGCCGGCAATGTCCATTTCCACACCCTGCGAACGCACGCGGCCTGCGGTTTTCGCTACGGTTTCGTCACCGACAATCTCGCTGTACATCACGTTGCGCTTGTGAATATCGAACAGGGAAATGTTCGCGGTAACACCATCAAAGAGGTCGAATTTCGCCCCCACTTCCCACGCGGTAGATTTTTCCGGCGGTAACTCACCGATATAGCTGGCGATGGAGTACTGCGGCATAAACGACTGCGCGACGTTGCCGAACAGGGAAACCGATGGCGTCAGTTTGTAGACCAGACCGAATTTTGGCGTCCACTGTTCGTCGCTACTGTCGGTGTTCACATTGAACGGGCGGCCTTTGCCTGCGAACTCGGTGTAGTACTGGTAGCGCACACCGGCCACGGCGATCCATTTGTCCGTCAGGTACAGCGCGTCCTGAACGTAGGCGGAGTAGCTCTCCTGCTTAATCGTCTGGTCGCTGTCCGAAGCGGACACCGACGTACATTTGCTGGCATTGCCGTAGGTCGGGTTATAGATGTTGAAATCTTTGACGTTTTTGCAGCGGATCATATCGGTACGCAGCAGATCGTAATTCTCATACGACACGCCGGTCAGGATCTCGTTATAGAACCCGGCGATATCCACATTGCCCTGCAGATCGGCACGCGTGCTGTGCATCCGCTGAGTTGATCCCTGGGTGGCGTCCACGCGGCGCGTCAGGTTACCGGTAGCGGCGTCATAGGCCATTACGCGTGACTGGTTATCGCTGTATTTGTCCTGGCTAAAACTGTAATCCAGTTTCGCCGTCCATGCGCTGTTGAGGCGATACTCGGCGTTCAGCTGCGCCAGATCTGACGCGCCATCGGTAATGTTGAACGGCTCATCGAAGCGGGTTTCACGGCTGACATTCACCGGCTGTTTGGTCTTGAGATCGAAAATCGTGCCGCGATCGAACGGGGTGTTGTAGTCACGGTGCGAGTACAGCACGCTGACCGTTGCGTCATCGCCAAACCAGGTCAGCGACGGGGAGATAAACGTACTTTTCTCTTTACCGAAGTTACGCCAGTAATCTTCATTCTGGTATTCACCAACCAGGCGATATGCCAGGCGGGTGCCTTCAATCGGCCCGGTGACATCGACATCCCCGGTGCCGCCGCCAAAGCTGGAGGAGGTGGCAGAAACGGAGCCGCCAAAGGTGGTTTGCGGGCGTTTCGTTACAACATTGATAAGCCCACCAGGATCCAGAATCCCGTACAGCGTGGAGGCCGGGCCTTTCAGCACTTCAACGCGCGAGGTAGCGGCATTAAAGCTGCGCGGCAGGACGGTTCTCAGACCGTTGGTCATGATTGACCCGTCGCGGTTCGCGCCAAATCCACGGCGCACGAAAGCGTCCTGCGTGCCGCCTAAGGTGTTGGTCTGCACCACGTTACTGACGTTATACAGCGCTTCATCCAGGGTTGTCGCATGCTGATCTTCCAGCACTTTATCGCTGACGGTGTTAACGACCTGCGGAATATCCAGCAGTGGCATCGTCGTGAGCGTTGCCGCCGAGGTATTCAGCGGCTGATAGCCTGCCGTCGCGGCCTGATCTGCCGATGAAGCGCCTGCCAGAACGGTCAGCGTGTCGCTCTCTTTATCCGCAGCAGTGTTCGCTGCCGCCTGTACCAGAGGTGAAAAGGTTGCTCCCAGGAACAGCGCAGAAAACAGTGCGCGTCCTTTTTTCCCGGAGATCGAAGAAGTTAACTCAGCCATGTTGTCCGTTTTTCCAAAATGCCCCTGCCAGTCAGGCATAAGGGAAGGTTTTTATTCATTGCCCGCGACTGCAAATCTATCCTTAGGCATAACGTATTCATGCCGGATATGTAATTGAGAATCATTCAATCATGGCGAAATGTAGTAGTAAATGGAAAAATGATAAAAATGACTACACCGCATTTTGCGGGTGAAAATGCGGCTAAAAACGAGTCTTTTAACTGTTTAATTATTTGAAAATAAATAAATTAAAAACAAATTCCAGAGAGTGAAGTGGCTGTAGTCAGCCTAAAAATCCCGATGAAGAGAGGGGGATTTGAATCTCTTGACTACTACATTGCCTGGCGGCAAAATCTAAAAGAGAATGATATTTATTTTTATTTGTTAAGCTGGCGCGCGCGGAGTGTACCACGTGGTTGCGGCGCAGGAGTGAAAATGCCACAGCAGATGGACAATGCGGCCAGTCGGCCCGGAATTGTGCTGGACAATCTCTCGGCAGGTTATCAGCAGAAAGTGATTGTTGATGGCATCAGCCTGGCCATCCCCTCCGGTAAAATGACCGTTCTGGTCGGCGCCAATGGCAGCGGTAAATCCACGCTCCTCAGTACGATTGCGCGCCTGCTCAAACCGCTGGGCGGCAGCGTCCGGCTTGATGGCAAAGCCATTCACCAACAGCCTACCAAAGCGGTTTCGCGCCAGTTGGGGATCCTGCCTCAGTCTCCGTTAGTCCCCGAAGGGCTCACCGTGTTTGAACTGGTCTCCCGTGGGCGTTTTCCCTGGCAAACTTTTATGCGCCAGTGGTCTGACGACGATCAACAGGCGGTTGAAGAGGCGCTGGCGGTGACCGGAACCACCGAGTTTGCCCATCTTCCGGTCGACAGCCTCTCCGGCGGCCAGCGCCAGCGCTGCTGGATTGCGATGGCGCTGGCCCAGCAAACCCCGGTGATTTTGCTCGATGAGCCCACCACCTTCCTCGACCTGCGCTATCAGGTGGAGATCCTTGAACTGTTGCACTCTCTGACACGCCATCACGGGCGCACAGTGGTGGTGGTATTACACGATTTGAACTTCGCGGTGAATTACGGCGATACGCTGGTTTTTCTGCGTCAGGGCAAAGTAGAAGGTGTGCTGCACGAAGGCGATCCCTGCCCGGCGGCGCTTATCAAATCGGTCTTTGATGTTGATGTGCACGTCTCCATTAACCCGATGACCGGGAAACCCTTCTTTATGCCATTTCGCCGTCAGCACGAGCCGCACGCATGACCATGCAATGTCTTCTCGTACGCCACCGCCGCGGGCGAAGCGGGCTGGCCTTCCTGCTGGTGCTGGTGTTACTGGCGCTGGCGTCGGTAGCCCATCTGGGGCTCGGCGCGCGGACGATTGGCCCGCAAACCGTCGTGCGCGCGTTTCTGGCCTTTGATCCGCGTAACTTCGACCATCAGGTAATTATCAGCCTGCGTCTGCTGCGTCTTGTGGCGGCGCTGGTGGTCGGGGCGGCGCTCGGGGTTGCCGGGGCGCTGTTACAGACGGTGATCCGCAACCCGCTCGGCGAGCCGCATATTCTTGGGCTTAATGCGGGGGCGGCGCTGGCCGTGGTCGCGACCACCGCGCTTGGATTCACTTTCGGGCCGGGTAAACCCCTGATTGCCGCCTGCGGTGCCGGGGCGTTATTCGCGCTGGTGATGGGGCTTGCCGGCGCCGGGAAAACGGGCCTGACCCCCATGAAAGTCACCCTGTGTGGCGTGGCGTTCACCGCGTTTACCTCATCCATTACCGCCGCCATTTTGATTCTGGACGAACAAACCCTGCTGGCGATGCGCACCTGGCTTGCCGGGGATTTGGCCGGGCTAAGCCGGGAAGCCGTGCGTACCGCGGCGCTGGTGGCCGCGATGGGGCTGGTATTAGCGCTGTGGGTCGCCCCGGCGCTGAACATGCTGGCGCTGGGCGATCAGGTGGCAACCGGGCTGGGCATTTCGCTGGTGCGTACCCGTGGCCTTGGGCTTGTTGCTATTGCCCTGTTGTGCGGGGCGGCGGTTTCGCTGGCCGGACCGATCGGCTTTATCGGCCTGGTGGTGCCGCACCTTGTGCGCCGTTTTGCCACCGATGATCTGCGTCCGGGTATACCCCTGTGTGCCTTAACCGGGGCGTTATTGCTGCTGCTGGCGGATATCGCTGCCCGCACGCTGGTCGCGCCTCATGAGCTGGCAACCGGGGTGATGACCGCGCTGGTGGGCGCACCGCTGTTTATCCTGCTGGCATCGAGGTTATTCAAATGAGTTCGCTGCTATCGCGCGTCGGCTTTCGCGCCTTTCGGCTGGGGCATTTTTCCCGTTTATGGCGGCCAAAGACGGCTGTGTGGAGCGCCGCGCTGGTCCTACTGGCTCTGGGGTTATTGCTTTCCGGCCTGATACAGGGCTCGCTGCCGGTTCCTGCATCGGCGATCGGCCGCGCGCTCTTTTTCCCGCAGGCGCTGAACGCGGAACAGCTGTATATCGTGCGGGATATCCGCTTGCCGCGCCTGCTGATGGCGTTGCTTTGCGGTGCCATGCTGGGCATGGCCGGGGCGGCGATGCAGTCGATTACCCGTAATGGTCTGGCGGATCCAGGACTGCTGGGGGTGAAAGAGGGCAGTAGCGTGGCAGTGCTGGCGCTGATCCTCCTTTTCCCGGCGCTGGGGCTGGCCTGGCGACCCGTAGTGGGCATGGCGGGCGGCCTGCTGGCGGCGTTGATCGTGCTGCTGCTGGCGCGGGATTTTTCCCGTCCGCGCTTTATTCTGCTCGGCATTGGCGTCTCCTGGACCTTTGCGGCAGGTATCGGCGTGTTTATGACCACCGCCGATGTGCGCGATGTGCAGACCGCGCTGGTGTGGATGGCGGGCAGCCTGCATACCGCCACCTGGCCGTTGTTGGTGGTGGCGACCTGCTGGGCGCTGCCTGCCGCACTGATTTTGTTTCTTACGGCGCGGGCCTCGGATGTGGCGCTGCTCGGTCATCAGGCGGCAGCCGGGCTGGGCGTGCGGATGGCGTGGCTGATGCGTCTTCGTTTTATTGCTCCGGTGTTATTGACCGCCGCCTGCGTCTCCTGTGCGGGCAGCATTGGTTTTGTCGGGTTGATCGCGCCGCATATGGCGCGTTTCCTGCTGCGCGGCGGCCAGGTGGCGCTCTTGTCCGGCAGCGCGTTGCTCGGGGCGTTGCTGGTGCTGGTGGCGGATTCGCTGGGACGACTGGCGTTTGCGCCGCTGCAAATCCCGGCGGGCATTGTGATTTCATTGACGGGCGGACCATTTTTCCTGCTGCTGCTCTGGCAGCGGCGGGACCGGTTATAACTCAGGGAGCCGTATGCGTTTACTTTTCACTTTCTTATTACTGGCGGTGACGGCGGCGCATGCCGACCCCGCGACCCGCACCTTTACCGACGATCTGGGGCGAACGGTGACCGTACCGCTGCATCCGCAGCGTATTGTCTCGTTGCACGATCTCGACATCACCATTCCGCTGATTGAACTGGGCGTGCCGCCGGTCGCCAGCCATGGCCGCACCCGGCCCGACGGCAGCCATACGCTGCGCTCCAGTGCGATGTTGACCGGGGTGGATTTTGATAACAGCCAGATCGCGTTTATCGGCACCGCAACCATTGATATTGAAGCCGTGGCGGCGGCAAAACCGGATTTGATCATTACCGAGCCGAGTCGCAATACGCCGGTGGAGCAGCTGGAAAAAATCGCCCCGACCGTCAGTATCGATCACCTTGACGGTGGCGCGCCGCGTATCTACAGCAAACTGGCGGATCTGACCGGCAGCCAGGCACGTCTCGCCATTCTTGAACGTCGTTATCAGGCGCAAATCGCCGCGCTAAAAGCGACGGTGGATACCCGCCACATCCGCGTGTCGGTGATTCAGGCCAACCAGGGGAAAATCAACGCCCTGCATACATATCATTCGCTGGGACGGGTGCTGCGTGATGCCGGATTCGCTTTCCCTCCGCTGATTGACAGTATTTCTGAGGGCGGGCGTATTGATGTCAGCGCGGAGCGGCTGCCGGAGCTGGATGCCGATTTTGTCTTCGCCACCTGGCGTGGGGATACCGGCGGTAAGCCCCAGGATGAAATGGCGGCAATGGATGCGGTGATGCCGGGCTGGTGTAATTTTCTTTCGGCCTGTCGCACCGGGCACTACGTGCTGATTTCGCGCGAAGAAGCCATTTCTAACTCCTATGCCGCGCTGAGTCTGATGGTGGCGCAGGTACAATCGCAAATCGCCGGGCGTCCGCTACCAGGGTCTGTGCAATGATGCGGGCAACGAAAAACAAAGGGCGGGTGGATGTGTATGGCGAGCGTTACCGGGCGCGGGCGCATACGCTGTCGCCGCGCTTACTGTCGGTGGCGCGCTATATTCATGAAAACCGGGACGTCGTGCTGGAACATACGGCCATTGAAATTGCGGCGGCCACGCAAACCTCGGATGCCACCGTGGTGCGCGCGATTCAGGCGCTGGGTTTTGCCGGATTACGCGACCTGAAACAGACGATGGAGCACTGGTTTGGGCCGACGGTAACTTCGGCGGAAAAGATGAGCACCACGGTCGGGGCGCTGTCGTGTGATGTGAATTCCGGCATCGATTTTGTGCTGGAAGGGCACCAGTACACCTGCGAGGTGTTGTCGGCGCCGGAAAACCGTTATGCCATTGCGCAGGCCGTCGCTCTGTTAGTGGATGCACGTCAGGTGGCCATATTTGGTATTGGCGCCTCGGGGATTCTTGCCGACTATACCGCCCGTTTGTTCAACCGCGTCGGGTTGCCAGCGGTAGCGCTCAACCGCACCGGTATTGGGTTGGCAGAGCAGCTTATTAGCCTGCAACGCGGCGATGTACTGGTGATGATGGCGCAGAAATCGGCCCACCGGGAGGGGCTGACGACCTTAAAAGAGACCCGACGGCTGGGGATTCCGACAATTTTGCTGACCAACGCGCTGGATTCGCGGTTTAGCAAAGAGGCGGACGTGGTGATTCATGTGCCGCGCGGCGGCGAGAAGGGCAAAATCCCGTTGCATGGTACCGTGTTGCTGTGTCTGGAGATGATTGTATTGTCTGTGGCGTCGGCCGCTTCGCAGCGAGCCATCAAAACGGTGAAACGCATTAATGAGTTTCACCGTGGCCTGAAACCCGGCGGTAAAAAGGCGTAATCCCGGCGGGCGAGGGGGTATTCCCGGATGGCGGCAGGCGCCTTATCCGGGCTACACCCGCCCGTAGCCCTGGCAAGCGCAGCGTCGCCGGGGGGATTCCCATATGGTGGCAGTCAATCGGTCCCCTCGCCCCTTTGGGCAGACGGTTAGGGTGAGAGGAAAATCACCCCACGCCGCCGCCCAGGGATTGCCACAGGGTTACGCGGTTCTCAAGATCCGTCTGCTGCAGCGAAATCAGCCCCTCCTGCGCCGACCACAGCGAACGCTGCGCGGTCAGCACCGACAGATAATCCCCGGTTCCCGCCTGATACTGGCGACGGGCGATATCCAGCGTTTTCTGCTCGGCGGCGACATACTCGCGCTGGGCGTCGAGCTGCTCATCCAGCGTCTGGCGGCGGGCGAGGGCATCGGCAACGTCTTTAAATGCGCTCTGAATCGTTTTCTCGTAGGTGGCAATCAACCCTTTCTTCTCTGCCTCTGCGTAGCGCAACTGCGCCAGGTTGCTGCCCCCGGTAAACAGCGGCAGTGAAATCGACGGGGCAAACGACCAGACCTTCATACCGTTATTAAACAGCGACGACAGGGCTGAACTGCCCACCCCTGCGCTGGCGGTTAACGAAATCGACGGGAAGAAATTCGCCCGTGCCGCACCAATGTTGGCGTTGGCGCTTTTCAGGTTGTGCTCCGCTTCCTGAATATCCGGACGGCGTAATAAGACCGAAGATGACACCCCCGCAGGCGTCAGCCTGATGCTGTCCTGCGCCAGGCTTTCGAGCGTACCGGGCAGCAGACTTTGCGCCACGGTCGTTCCCGCCAGCAGATTGAGCGCATTGATATCCTGCGCCACCTGGGTTTTGTAACTGGCGACACTCGCTCGTGCCTGCTGATAGACCGCCATGGCTTCGCTCACATCCGTGGCCGCCGCCGTGCCCACCTGCTGCTGGCGCTGCACAATATTGAGCGAGTTTTGCGCGCTCTCCATCGTCTGCTGCGCCAGCGCCAGGTTGCTGTTATCCGCCGCGAGCGTAATCCACGCGGTAGTGATTTCCCCCACCAGGGTCAGGCGGGTGTTTTGCGCGGTATATTCGCTGGCAAGCCAGGTTTCCCGCTCGGCCCGCGCAAGGCTCTGGTTACGACCAAACAGATCCAGCTCAAAGCTCGACACCGCGCCGTTGGCCTCTGAGCTGGAGGTCACGCCGCTGGCCACGGTGCGGCTGCGGGTATTGCTCAACTCCGCATTGACGGTGGGGAAGAGCGCGGCCCGGTCTTCGGCATAGAGCGCGCGTGCCGCGTCAATATCGGCAAGCGCTTTTTGTACATCGCGGTTTTGGGTGAGCGACAGGCTCACCACCTGTTGCAGGCGACTGTCATTGACCACCTGTTTCCAGTCGGTCGCCACCGCCTTCGCCTCACCGCTGCTGCCGGGCAGGGTGGCAGGAACGGGGGCATCCGGGCGTTGATACATCGGGTCGAGCGACACACAGCCCGCGCTCAGGAGAGCCAGAACAAGCACACTAAGACGAAACATAATTACTCCTGGCGTTGACGTTTACCGGCGAACAGACGTTTCACCAGCACAAAGAACAGCGGAACAAAGAAGATGGCGAGCAGGGTGGCTGCCAGCGTACCGCCGATGATGCCGGTACCGATGGCCACGCGGCTGTTGGCTCCGGCCCCGGTGGCCACGGCCAGCGGTAGCACCCCGGCGATAAATGCCAGCGAGGTCATCATAATCGGGCGTAAACGGGTACGTGCCGCGCGCAGCGCCGCCCGGCTCAGGGAGTAGCCTTCCTGCACCGCGGCTTCGGCAAACTCGACAATCAAAATGGCGTTTTTCGACGACAGGCCAATGGTGGTCAGCAGCGCCACCTGGAAGTAGACATCATTGTTCAGGCCGCGCATCCAGGCCGCCAGCGCCGCCCCAAGCAGGCCGAGCGGAATCACCAGAATGACCGAAATCGGCACGGACCAGCTCTCATAGAGGGCGGCCAGACAGAGGAACACCACCATAATCGAGATGGCATAGAGGCTCATGGCCTGGCCGCTGGCGAGTTTTTCCTGCAATGACAGGCCGCTCCAGGCCCAGGTGGAACCGGCAGGCAGATTGTTGGCGAGGGTCTCCATTTTGCTCATCGCCACGCCGGAACTGAACCCGCTGGCGTTCTCGCCCTGAATTTCATAGGCCGCCGAACCGTTGTAGCGCACCAGACTTTCCGGGCCATATTCCCAGTGGGTGGCGGCAAAGGCGGAGAATGGCGTCATGCTGTCATCGCTGCCGCGCACGTACCATTTTTTCAGGTCCGACGGGGCGGCGCGAAACGCGCTATCCCCCTGGATATAGACCTTCTTCACGCGTCCACGATCGATAAAATCATTCACATAGGTCCCGCCCCAGGCGCTGGAGAGCGTATTGTTGACATCGCTCAGCGACAGGCCCAGCGCAACGGCTTTGTTGCTGTCGATATCCACCTGCAACTGCGGCATTTGCGGCAGGTCGTTGGCACGAACGGATTGCAGTTCCGGGCTTTTGCTGGCCTCACCAATCAACTGGTTGCGCATTTTCAGCAGTTCGTCGCGATCCGTGCCGCCGCTTGCCAGCAGCTCAAAGGTAAAGCCGTTGCTCTGCCCCAGACCGTCCACCGACGGTGGCGTCATGGCGAAAATGCTGGCATCGCGGAGGGTGCTTAACTGTTGGGTGGCCCGCAGGGCGATCGCCTGGGCGGTATTTTCCGCCCCCTTACGTTCTGACCAGTTTTTCAGCGAGACGAAGGCCATCCCGGCGTTCTGCCCGCTCCCGCTAAAGCTAAAGCCGGTGACCGTGAAGATGGCGTCAGTATTGGCTTTCTCGTTGTTGAGGAACCAGTCGGTCACTTTGCTGGCGACCGCATCGGTACGCGGCGCGGTGGCCCCGGCGGGCAGGGTGAACTGCACCATCACCGAACCCTGGTCTTCGGTCGGCAGAAAGCTGCCCGGCAGACGCCACATGACAAATGCCATTGCCGCGCAGAGCACGCCATAGGTGGCGATCACGGTGACGGCGCGGCGCAATACGCCCAGTACGCGGTGCTCGTATTGGTTTTCGGTACGGGTGTAGAAGCGGTTGAACGCGCCGAAGAAGCCTTTTTTATGCGGTGTGCTGTGCTGCATCACCGCGCCGCACAGCGCCGGAGTCAGGGTCAGGGCGACAATCACCGACAGGGTCATGGCCGAGATGATGGTGACCGAGAACTGACGGTAAATCACCCCGGTAGAGCCGCCAAAGAAGGCCATCGGCAGGAACACGGCGGAGAGTACAAGCGCAATCGCCACCAGCGCGCCGGAGATTTCGCCCATCGATTTTTCGGTGGCTTCGCGGGCGGGCAGCCCTTCGTCGCGCATAATACGCTCGACGTTTTCCACCACCACGATGGCATCGTCCACCAGCAAACCTATCGCCAGCACCATCGCAAACAGTGTCAGGGTGTTAATCGAATAGCCAAACAGGGCCAGCACGCCGAAGGTGCCTAACAGCACGACGGGTACCGCCATCGCCGGAATCAGCGTGGCGCGGATGTTTTGCAAAAACAAATACATCACACAGACCACCAGCACGATGGCTTCGATCAGCGTCTGTACCACGTCTTCGATGGAGATTTTGATAAAATCGGTGCTGTCTTTCGGGTAGGCGATGTCATAACCCTGCGGCATGCTGTGACGGAACCCGGCGATTTTATTTTTCACCAGCGTGGCGGTATCCAGCGCATTCGCGCCCGGGGCCAGCATTACCGCCAGGCCTGCTGCCGGGTGGCCGTTCAGTTTCGCCGTTGCCGAATAGTCTTCGCTGCCCATCTCTACGCGGGCCACATCACCGATACGTACCACCGCGCCGTTGGTTTCACTTTTGACGATGATATTGCGGAACTGATCCACGGTTTGCAGGCGCGACTGCGCGCGGACCGTGGCGGTGAGTTGCTGACTGTTTGAGGCTGGCAGCGCGCCGATTTTCCCGGCGGAAACCTGTACGTTCTGCGCTTCAATGGCGGTCTGCACATCCGACGGCATCAGCGTGTACGAAGCCAGTTTGTCCGGATCCATCCAGATACGCATCGCGTATTGCGCACCGAACACCTGCAGGCTACCCACGCCGTTAACGCGCGCGAGCGGGTCCTGTACATTACTCACCAGCCAGTCGGCGATATCGGAGCTGGAGGCGTGGTCGGTTTTGTCATACATCGCCATGATGAGCAGAAAGCTGCTCTGCGATTTCACCACCGTAACGCCGGACTGGGTGACTTCGGTTGGCAGGCGGGACTCGGCCTGTTGCACTTTGTTCTGTACCTGCACCTGAGCGGTGTCCGGGTCGGTACCCTGTTCGAAGGTCACGGTGATAGTCACCTGACCATCGGAACTGCTGGTGGAGGTGAAATAAAGCAGGTTATCGAGCCCGGTAAGCTGTTGTTCAATAACCTGGGTCACACTGTTTTCCAGCGTTTGCGCCGACGCACCGGTGTAGGTGGCGGTAATTTTTATCGAGGGCGGCGCCACGTCCGGATACTGCGCGATGGGCAGCGTGCGGATAGCCAGCACCCCGGCCATCATGATGAGGATGGCGAGTACCCAGGCAAAGACCGGGCGCCGCACGAAGAAGCGAGAGAACATCAGGCTTTGCCTCCGTTGTTTTGCACTTCAACGGCTTTCGCCTCTGAACCGGCGGTGACTTTATCCGTGCCTTCGACAATCAGCTTGTCGCCGCTTTGTAGACCTTTCAGGACCAGCCATTTATCGCCGTAGGTATCACCCGTTTCGACGCTACGCTGCTCGACTTTGTTGTGAGCGTTGACCACCAGAGCCGTGGCGTTGCCTTTGCTGTCGCGGGTGATGCCCTGTTGCGGGGCGAGGATGGCGTTTTCCATTACGCCTTCATTGACTCTGGCGCGGACAAACATGCCGGGGAGCAGTTGCTGATGCGGGTTCGGGAAGATGGCGCGAAGGGTGACTGAGCCGGTCGCTTCATCAACGGCCACTTCGGTCAGCGCCAGTTTGCCGGTTTCGCTGTAGGTGCTGCCATCTTCCAGAATCAGCGATACGCTCAGGGTGTTGTCGTTGCTGGCGAGCGCCTGCTTACGTAAACGCAGCAGGTCGGCACTGGAACGGGTGAGGTCGACATACATGGTGTCCAGCCCGCGTACGGTGGCCAGCGCCGTGGTTTGCTCGGCGGTGACCAGCGCGCCTGGGGTGACGGACGAGATGCCAATCCGCCCGCTGATCGGTGAGGTGATAGTGGTCCAGTTCAGGTTAATACGTGCGCTTTCCAGCGCCGCCTGTTTGGCGCTGACGCTGGCCCTGTCCTGCGCGCAGGTAGATTTCGCGTCGTCGGCATCCTGCTGTGACACGCCGTTATCTTTCACCAGCAACGCATAGCGACGCGCTTTCTGGCAGTCGGATTCCACCAGCGATTGCGCCTGTTTAAGGGAGGCATCGGCTTCATCGAAGGCGGCGCGGTAGCTGGACGGGTCAATCTGGTACAGCGCCTGGCCGGCTTTCACCGTGTCGCCTTCGGTAAAGAGGCGCTTCTGGATGATACCGCCAACTTGCGGGCGGACTTCCGCGCTCAGCGAGGCCGAGGTACGTCCGGTCAATGTACTGAATACGGAAAGCGGTTGGCTCTGGAGCGTCACGACCCCGACGTCCTGAACCGCGTGGTGTTGTGCAGGTGGTGTGGCATTGTCGCAGCCAGTTAATGCGAATAATGCCACGACGGTGGTTCTTATTAACTTCATTATATTTCCCCGGCGTGTAAAAGGCCTGCCCGTTGATAATTAACAGGCGGCTGGTTGACCTATTTTGGCAATGGCAATACGCCACTTCCGCTATTTGCGGAAATGATAACGAGCGGTGTTTTTATACACCGCCTGAAATTCGTTTAATCCCGGATTATTTTTCTGTAAATAACATCTGCATTATGTCCTGATATATCTGGTGTAATTGCGCCGGGTCGCATTTTTGCGGCGTCAGGTTTCTGAACATGGCGCCTTCCATCAACGACGCCATAACCTCCACACAGCAGCGGACACGACTCTCTTCAAGATGCGGATGCATTTTCTTCAGGTGAGCGCAGGCAGTTTCATACATGCGCGCATCGGCCTGCGCCATCATCGCAGCAACGTGCGGGTTGCGGGTCGCTTCGGCCGCCACTTCCAGCATCAGCGCATCGTCATCGTGGCTGAGCGTTTGTCGCCAGGCCAGTACCTGCGCGAGGTGTTCAGTCTGGGTGTTGCTTTCCATTTCAGCGATACGGTTGTCGATGATGCGGCGGATCATCTCCTCAATGATGGCGTCTTTACTGGCGAAATAGCGATAAATCTGCCCGACGCTTAACTGGGCCTCCAGCGCGATTTGCGACATGCTGGCCGCGTGAAAACCGCTGGCGCGAAAGCAGCGCCGGGCCGCGACAATGATTTCGTCCTGGCGGATCTGGTGGCGTTCTTGCTGAGAGGCTTTTGGTGTCATGCCGGGCTCCGGTTTGTGGTTTTTGAGAATGATCATTCTCATTGACCATAAGAATATATGAATTTTGCCCCAGGCGTTAAGCATTTTCTGGGGAGATAATATGGATTTACAAAAGTCCATATTGTGGAGAAATAATGAAGAAGATAATGGGGGAATTAAGGGGAAAGGTATCGATAAGCCATTGGGAATATTAATGGAGGGTAATATCCATAATATTTGTGTGTATCATTAATTAGCGTTGCGCTAATGAAGTAAGAATAGGGTTCAACTTTCATCTTTGAGTGCAGACCAGGACACGGCTTACGCTCTCAGATATCGAAGGGAAACGCAGTATGTCTGTTTGACCTGGAGGTTTTTTTGTAAGCATGAAGATGAGAGTGGATAAGTGGCATCCATGCGTTATGCTTTTCACGCGTCCTGGATAGGTCATCTATACCGAGACCAGGTGATCAGTGGAAGTGATGGTGCCGAAGCCCACTGGTGGGTAGCAATCTGAAAGGGAATATCATTATGGCTGACAATACCTCACAGTTTTCCGGCGTATCAGGTTCCGTGGGGACGTCCGGAATGAACAATCCGAATGACGTGAAAGCGTTGCAAAAGATGATTATTGATGCTGGATATAATCACATCCGTGGAAATAATATCTGCCCAAGCTGAGTGATTGATCTCATTACTTACCGTAAAGCTTATTCAATATATATGAGCGATGAGTCAAACCGTCAAAGAATAAGGTATTTGCAATGAAATATTTACGTGCAACGCTGGCGCTCTTGTTCCTGATGCCTGCAGTTTCATATGCGTCTCTTTATGAAGGGATGGAGAGGGATGTTTGCTTTAAAAATCAGAGCAATATACATATTGCTTATGATTGTCTTTCAAAAAAATCGGCGGAATCTTCCCATGCTCTTGATAATATTATTGCTGAGACGAATAAGAAAATAAAAATTAACAATCCAGGTCCGGTCTTCCGCAGCGAAGATCCGAAATTGACGATAGGGGATATCTACAGTAAATCATTTCTGGCTGCACAAGTGGACTGGAAAGCATATAGAGAAAATTTATGTCTGGCTGTCGCGTCACAAATAGGTGAGGATGCAAATGACTACCAGTCATATATTGATCAATGTGTGATTAATTTGAATAAGCGGCATGTTGAAGAAATAAAGATGATGGATATTAAATCTGGGCATAACTGAAATGGCTGGGCTGAAAAGTTACGGTAAGGCCTGTTGGTATTTTGGGATAAACGGCTCCTGAATTCTTAACGTGAGGTGTGGTGATAGAGAGAGCCCCCGGCGGCGCTGCGCTTGCCGGGGCTACGGGCTGTAGCCCGGACAAGGCGTTTACGCCGCCATCCGGGGTAACCGATTTAGCAACCAGCCGTAGATACTGTGAACGTCTTCAACCTTTTTAGCCATGGTTGACTCGTTTTCCCGCATGACAACCACAGCGACATCTTTGTGCCCCATGGCGCAGAGCATGCAGCGAGGGGGTTGAGTCCCCGCAGAAATCGGTGAGACGAAGACCCGATGACAAGGGCAGACCGCCAGGGATGGCGGACTGAGGTTTGTCGAGACACGACAAAATCGTCCGGAACGATTTTGAACAACGCAACGCATTGGCCCGAAGGGCGAGCCCCTGGGATGGGGCGAGTAACGCGAGTCAAACCGACCGCAGGCAGCGGGGCGGGAGGCGAACGCAGTGCGAAGCACCGATTTTTTGCGGGGCCGCGGGGATGGTAAAGGGGAACGCGGTGTTCCCCTTTACCCGTTCATGTGTCCGGAGGTTCCATTTCGCCATGAACATAAGGGGAACGGAACCCTCCACCTGAGCCGCATATTCCCCTCACCTCAACCCTCTCCCCTGGGGAGAGGGAGAAAACCGGTGGTAGCCCGGATAAGGCGTTTACGCCGCATCCGGGAATCGGGTATTTGAGCCACCAACAACCCTCACTCCGGTCCTCTCCCTGACGGAGAGAGATCCCCACAAAAAATGTGAGCACGATCGGTCCCCTCTCCCTGAGGGAGAGGGTCAGGGTGAGGGGGAAAATGCGGCGCTGGTGGTCATTCCGTTCACTTCATGTTCATTGTTTCTCTGTTACATCAGAACCCGTGAACGTGCCAGGGTGGCTCACCGCCACCACCCTGGCGACCCGGGCTCCCGGCCAGGAAAATCGCCGCTGGCGCGGTCCATGATGCTTATGTCGTCTGACTGTCGGGTCGGGGACCAGCCTGCGTCCTTGCAGGCTATCCCCTCCGCCCGCATCCCTGCGGGCGGCCCCGGTCAGCCGTCAACGCCTCATCGATTTTCAGCCGGACCCTGTCATCGCTGTCACTGTTTTATTCTCATTACGCGGTGTTATCGCTGTAAAACGTAATATTACTTCACCCCTGAGGGAGAGGAAGAAAACGCATTCGGGGTGGTTCTAAAGGTGAGAACAATTCTCAATATTATTGCCGCCTGGCGGGGGCAATGGTAATCTGTAGGCGTTTTTCAGGGCGTCGACCCGGAAACTTTCGCGCATCCCCGGTGGAATGTTGAACATTGGACAGGATCACAATGGCTGCCCGCTATGCAAAAAAGACACTTTTCCGTTGAAGATTTTATCGGGTTTGGCGAACGCTACGGCATTGATTATCGCTTCCCGTCGCTCTCTGCTTGCCGCGACGTCAGTAAAGAAAAACACATTGTGATTCAGGGCGATGTCGAAGAGATGTCGTTCTCATCCGGTCTCAACCTCACCAGCTCAGATATTCGCGTCCTGCAACCCTATGAAACCACCTCCTTGCATAGCTGCCCGCTCTATATGCTGGTGGTGCTGGAAGGCAGTGTGATGCTGCGCGTCAACGGTCAGGAATTTGTGGTGCGCTCCGGTATGGCCTTTACCTCGCGCCTTGGCGAGCAGCAGGTGATGAACGCCGTGCATCTTGCCGACTACCACTTACGCACGCTTTCGCTGGGCGTAGACCCGGCGCGCTGCTGGCAATCGCCGCTGCTCTCTGCGTTGCTTCAGCAGTGGGAAAACGGCGGGGCGCCAACCTTCTTATGGCAGGTGCCGGGCTTTTTGCTCTCTGGCCTGCAATACATCCAGCAGTCCAGCCAACCTGTGCTGTCGCGCCAGTTAATGCTCGAAGGCGTCATGCTACAACTGTTAGGTCACGGCCTGTCACAGCGCCTGCAAAACCATACCTCCCGCCATGCCCCCAGCGGCGAACAACATCGGCTCGAAACCGTGCGTCGCTTGCTGGAGCAGCAGCCGGAGAAAGAATACACCCTCACGGAACTGGCCCAACTGGCAGCCATGAGCAGCAGCAGCCTGCGGACCAAGTTTCGCCAGGCCTATGGCCATTCGGTGTTTGATTACCTTCGCGATTGCCGTCTCGATCTTGCCCGCCGCTATCTGGCACAGGGGTACAGCGTGCAGCAGGCGGCGTGGATGTCGGGGTATCAGCATGCCACCAATTTTTCTACCGCCTTTCGCCGTCGCTATGGCATTACCCCCGGAGAGGCGCGCCACGCCTGTTAATCCCCGTTCTTCATCCGGTCATCCACGGGCCTGTAGACCAAAGTTCGACAGTGGTGATGCGTTTTGTCACCGCGCATACGTCTCTTGTCATTGCGCATAGCTGCCACCGTCGGCAAAAGGGTAATAATTCTTATTTACAATAAAAACGGCTTCTGGAGATTTTCATGTTCGCAAAAACGCGGCTGGCGCTGATGATTGGCTGTATTACGGGTGGATTTAGCGCGCTAGTCCTGGCACAGGACACCACGTCGACAAAAGAAGAGACGGTGGTGGTGACCTCACAAATGCAAAGCGGCGCAACCAAGCTGGAAACGCCGGATATCGAAACCCCGCAGTCGGTCTCTATTGTGACGCGCCAGCAGTATGAAGAGCAGGGGGCCACCAGCGTGCGCCAGGCGGTGGGCTACACGCCGGGGGTCTATGCCAACCAGATTGGCGCCTCCAACCGTTTTGATTATATCGTCTTGCGCGGCTTCTCCGACGGCAGCCTGGATAATATCTATCTCGACGGCCTGAAAATGATGGGTGACACCAACTCGCACAGTTCGCTGGTGGTGGACCCGTGGTTTCTCGACAGCATCGAAGTGGTGCGCGGCCCGGCTTCCGTACTCTATGGTCGCTCTTCGCCAGGCGGAATTGTGGCGCTGAACACCCGCAAACCGTCGTTTGACGCGGGGGGCGAAGTCAAACTGTTCGCCGGGAATAACAACCAGCGCGGCGCGGCCTTTGATGTGACCGGCCCGGTGGATGATAACGACCGCGTTGCCGTGCGTTTAACCGGCATGACCCGCTATGCGGACTCACAGTTTGATCCGCTCAAAGAAGAGCGTTATGCCCTGATGCCGAGTCTGACCTGGCGTATCACCGACACCACGCGTCTCGATCTGATGGCCTATCTGCATCGCGATCCGGAAGGCGGCAGCCACTCGGGCTTACCGTATGAAGACACCGTTGTCCCCCATGCCGGGCAGAAAATTTCCAATACCTTCTATGAAGGGGAAGACGATTACGACAAGTACGACCGCCGCGAAAATATGGTTGGCTACAATTTCGAGCATGCCTTTGACAGCGGCTGGTCGGTGCGCCAGAAATTGCGCTATTTGCACACCAAAGTGAACCTGAACCAGGTGTATGCGGCGGGCTGGCTGAATGATACCGAACTGAACCGCGGCTATTCCGGTTCTGATGAGAAGATGAATGCCATCACGCTCGACAACCAACTGGACGGCAGCGTGGAGACCGGCCCGGTAAACCATCGCCTGCTGATGGGAGTGGATTACCAGCGGCGCAGCAATAATGTGGCCGGTTACTACGGCGCATTCCCGGCGATCGATGCGTTTAACCCGGTGTATGGCGCAGATCCGGATTACATCACCCAGTACAGCAGCGAGAAGCATAAGCTGGAGCAGACGGGGATCTACGTGCAGGATCAGATGTCACTCAATAAGTGGCGTCTGACGCTGGGTGGCCGCCACGATCAGGTGAAGGTCACTAACGTTAACAAGCTCAATGATACCAGCGATACCCTGGATCAAGGTCATTACAGCAGCCGTGCGGCATTGCTGTATCTGTTCGATAACGGTTTTGCCCCGTACGTCAGCTACTCGACCGCATTCACGCCGACCAGCTTTACCGATGAAAACGGTAAGATCCTGCAGCCGATGAAGGGGAAACAGTGGGAAGCCGGGCTGAAATTTGAGCCGGAAGGAACGCAGGCGATGTACAGCGCCTCGGTGTTCCGTATCAACCAGAAGAATATCGCCACCAAAGAAGAGCCGACCGATCCGTACCGTTCTATCGGCGAGATCGAATCCGAAGGGGTGGAGCTGGAAGCGGTGGGTCAGTTAACGGATAGCCTGCGCCTGCAGGCGGCCTATACCTATACCGATATCCGTTACAAGAAGAGCAGCCCGGAAGAGCAGGGCAAGCGCGCCGTCTACGCACCGCGTAACCAGGCCAGCGCCTGGCTGAGCTACGATGTGAAAAGCGGCCCGCTGGATGGCCTGACCGTCGGTTCCGGCGTGCGTTATGTGAATGGTATTACCTCGGATCGCCAGAATACGCATACGCTGCCGTCGTATACGTTGGTGGATCTGGCGGTCGGCTATGATCTGTCGAAGGTGGGCCTGAAAGGGCTGAGTGCGCAGGTTAACGTCAATAACCTGACGGACAAGAGCTATATCGCCGCCTGTAACTCGCTCTCTTATTGCTACTTTGGCGCCGAGCGCAGCATCGTGGGCAGCGTGTCGTATACGTTCTGATCGTGAGTCGTCCCGGGTGGCGGCGCGGCGGCGCCTTACCCGGACTACGATGCCGCAGGTGCGGTGATTTGGTAGCCCCGGTAAGCGTGAGCGCCACCGGGGAGGAAAACGGAATGTATGGAGACTCCCGGGTGACGGCGCGGCCGCGCCTTACCCGGGCTACGATGCTGCAGGTGCGGTGATTTGGTAGCTCCGGTAAGCGTGAGCGCCACCGGGGAGGAAAATTGAGTGTATTGAGACCCCCGGGTGGCGGCGCGGTCGCGCCTTACCCGGGCTACGATGCTGCAGGTACGGTGGTTTGGTAGCCCCGGTAAGCGTGAGCGCCACCGGGGAGGAAAACGGAATGTATGGAGACTCCCGGGTGGCGGCGCGGCGGCGCCTTACCCGGGCTACGATGCCGCAGGTGCGGTGATTTGGTAGCCCCGGTAAGCGTGAGCGCCACCGGGGATAATCGCAACACCCTGAGCGAAAGGGAGATTAACTCTCTTCCATCGCGATATGAATTGCTTCGCCCAGCTTCGCAATGGCCTCTCGATACCGTTCGGTGAGCGGCAGGGCGCAGTTGATGCGCAGGCAATTGCGGTATTTTCCTGATGCCGAAAACAGCGAACCCGGCGCCGTCTGGATTTTCAGTCGACAGAGCTGGCGCGACACACAGATCATATCCACCCCTTCCGGTAATTCAACCCACAGCATATACCCGCCTTTTGGCCGCGTGACGCAAATTCCACAGGGAAAATACTGGCGGATCCAACAGGTATAGGTTTCCAGGTGCTGCTGATAAAACTGGCGCATCCGGCGAATATGGCGATGGTAGTGGCCGTCGCGAATAAACGCCGCCATCGCCAACTGATTAGTAGGCACTGTGCTGCCGATAGCGGCATATTTCATATGCAGTACCCGATCGCGATAGCGCCCCGGTACAATCCAGCCCACACGCAGCCCCGGCGCGACCGATTTGGTAAACGAGCTGCACAGCAACACGCGACCATCAATATCGAGGGATTTAATGGTGCGCGGGCGGGGATAGTCGGTGACGAGTTCGCCATAGATATCGTCTTCGAAAATGACAATGTCATGGCGCTGCGCCAGCGCCAGTATCGCTTTTTTGCGCGCATCCGGCATGATCGAGCCCTGCGGGTTGCTGCAACTGGGTACGAGGATCACCCCTTTGATCGGCCACTGTTCCAGCGCAAGTTCCAGTGCCTCAATACTGATCCCGGTTTCCGGATCGGTGGGGATCTCCATCACTTTGATGCCGAAACCACGCAATAACTGCATGGTGCCATAGTAGGAAGGCGATTCCACGGCCACGATATCGCCCGGTTTACAGACCGAAAGCAGGGCAATGCTCAGCGCGCCGTGGCAGCCGTTGGTGATGACGATATCCTCCGGATCCACCACCGTACCGCCATCAACCATCAGGCGGGAAATCTGCTCGCGCAGTTCGCGCCGTCCTTGCAGGGCGTCGTAACTCAGAATGTCACACTGGTTGTGTTGCACCAGTCGCGCCATCTCGCGCCACAGCGGTTTTAATGTTGGCTGGGAAATGTCCGGCGCGCCACCGCCAAAGTTGAGCATCTCTTTGTCCGAACGGGCATCCAGCAGTGTCAGCACCTCATCCCATTGCGTTACGTCTACCGGGCGCTGAACAGGGCGAGATATGGCGGGCACCGGCGGTTTGGCTTTGCGCGGGGCGACAAAATAGCCCGAGCGCGGCTGCGGGGTGATCAACTGCAGGTTTTCCAGCACCTGATACGCCTGCTGTACGGTGCTGATGCTCACACCGTGTTCCTGGCTCAGATTCCTGACTGACGGCAATTTCTCGCCGTGACGGTAGAGGCCTTGCTCAATGCGCTCCGCCAGTAAGGTGGCCAGATTTTCATAACGTGTCATGCTGTATCCTTTGTTGCCACCATACAGATTATAAAACCAGTACAGATGGCGGAGAAAAATGCCGTTCAGATACAGTTGTAGGCGATCTGTATGTTAAAGAAAAGTAATTTCTGCGTCTGTATTGCATACAGGAATTCCAGAGAAAATAGGGCTCTGTTCAGGTGAGGAGAGACGCGATGGAATTCTTTGAAAATAGACCGAAACGACCGTTTGTCGGGTTAGTACAACTGTGGCATTGGGTGAAACGAAAATGGGAACGGCGTAAGACGCGGATAATTTTGCAGAATCTCAGCGATGAGCAACTGAAAGACCTGGGGTTGCGTCGTGACGATCTGGGTTATTGATCCCCCAAAAGTGCGGAGATAACATCTTGTTATTTTCCGCCTTTTATGGCGTAGACTATGCTTAATGCCATTATCACTACGGGGGATTCACCATGCATTATATGGGCAGTAAAGACGACGATAAAAAAGAGAACGAAGGCGGCAACGTCACGCAGATGATGCAGCAGAAGTTGCTGGATTCGCGCTCGATCATTATCTCCGGTGAGATTAACCAGACGCTGACCGAAAAAGTGGTGACCCAACTGCTGCTGTTGCAGGGGATCAGCGATGCGCCGATCAAAATTTACCTGAACAGCCAGGGCGGCCATGTAGAAGCTGCGGATACCATTCACGACATCATTAAATTCATCAAGCCGGAAGTGCATATCATTGGCACTGGCTGGGTGGCGAGCGCCGGGATCACCATTTTCCTGGCGGCGAAAAAAGAGCACCGCTACGCGCTGCCGAACACCCGCTTTATGATCCATCAACCGCTGGGCGGCGTACGTGGCCAGGCGAGCGACATTGAGATCGAAGCGAAAGAGATCATCCGTATGCTGGAGCGCGTGAACCGTCTTATCGCCGATGCGACCGGGCAACCGGTAGAGAAAGTGAAACAAGACACTGACCGCAATTACTGGATGAACCCGCAAGAAGCGATTGATTACGGCATTGTCTCCCGCGTAGTAAACAGCTACGGCGACCTGAAGCTGGATTAATTTCCCCTCTCCCGATCCCCTTCCTGTGCGAGGGGGATCAAATCCACGTTATTTCCTTTCACCGTAGAAAAAATTTCACTTCTCCGAATGCGCTAAATTCTTCACACTGTCGGCGATGGTGAATACGGAGAAACGGCATGAATAAGAGTTATAAAGCCGCACTGGTGATGATAGCGACGCTCAGTGCGCCGGTAATGGCAGAAAACAATAGCACCACGTTTAACCACAAAGATTGGGAAGTCGTTTGTGATAACACGCTGACCTGTCGCGCTGCGGGTTATAGCAAGGAAGAAGAGGCCAGCGGGTCGGTACTGCTGGTGCGTAAAGCCGGTGCGAATACGCCGCTGGTTGTCGATGTTGTGCTTGCGGAAATGGAATCTGATGAGACCTCGCCGCAGCCCAAACTGGTCCTGTGGATTGATGACAAAGAGATCGGTGAAGTCGAGCCGGAAGACAGCGATACCTGGCGGTTATCGCCCGCGCAGACCCAGGCGCTGATCGAGGCAGTAAAAGGCAGCGGCAAAGTGGAGTTTAAAGGCGGTGCGAAACCCTTCGAGCTGTCTGGTGATGGCGCGACAGCGGTGCTGCTGAAGATGGATGATGTGCAGGGGCGTCTGGATACCCCCGGTGCGCTGGTGAAGAAAGGTGATAAACCGGAAAGCGGTGTACCGGCGGCGAAAGAGCCTCCGGTGATTCAGGCAGCCAAAGTCAGCGATGCGCAAGAACGTGTGCTCAATGAAACGGAGGTTGCCGCGCTTAAGCCTAAATTGATTGCCTCTTTACCCAAAGACACCAATTGCGAGCGTCTGAAATCGCCGGACCCGCAGGCGGATGAGGGGGATAACGATATCAGCCTGACGCCGCTGGACGATACCCACGCGCTGATTTCCACGCTCTGCTGGCGCGCGGCCTATAACGAAGGCTATGGCTTCTGGGTTATCGACAGCAAACTTGCGGGCGAACCCGTGCTGGTGACCGATTCCGCTTCGGATTACAGCGATGGCCTGATTTCGCTGGGGCAGCGCGGTCGTGGCATTGGTGACTGCTGGGCATCCGCTGAGTGGGTGTGGGACGGTAAAGCGTTCACCCAGAGCAGCGAATCCACCACCGGTATGTGCCGCTATGTTCGTGCAGGCGGCACCTGGGATCTCCCGTCGTTTGTCGCCCAGGTTAAAGAGCCGGAATAAGGCGCATCCTGAACACCCCGGTGGCGCTGCCGCTTACCGGGGCTACGAAGGCGCGGTGGTAGCCCGGATAAGGCGCAGCCGCCTCCGGGAACCCCCGGTGGCGCTGACGCTTACCGGGGCTACGAAGTGCGGTGGTAGCCCGGATAAGGCAACGACGCCTCCGGGAACACCCCCGGTGGCGCTGCCGCTTACCGGGGCTACGAAGGCGCGGTGGTAGCCCGGATAAGGCGCAGCCGCATCCGGGTTATTCTTCTGGCTGCATTACGACTTCATATGTACGCCAAACCCGCCTTCACCAGGCGCAATATCCTCGCGTAACGTCAACGCGGGAATCACATAATCCCCCGCGTTTTGCTGCCGGAAGGGCAGCGGTTCTGCCTGCCAAAGCGTGTCCAGACGGTGTGCCAGTTGCTGGCAATACGCGGCATATTTCTTATCATCTGTTTTGCTGGTGTGGTAAATCACCAGCGGCGGCAACACTTCGAAGCCCGGATAAAACAGCATCCCGTGCTGGATAGGGAACAGAATATCGTCGATAGGGCCGTTGATTCCGCGCGGGCTATAGTGTGATTCCCAGCCGCCCGTCGTCACCAGCAACATTGCCCGTTTACCTGACAGGTTTCCCTCGCCGTAGCGATCGCCCCAGTGGGTATCGCTGTGTTCACCCACGCCATAGGCAAATCCGTAGGCGTAAACTCGATCGAACCACCCTTTCATAATGGCAGGCATCGAAAACCACCAGAGCGGAAACTGGAAAATGACCGCGTCCGCCCAACGTAATTTCTCCTGCTCGGCGGCAATATCCGCACTCTGCAAACCCTGCTCAAAGGCCTGTTTTGAATCCATTGACGGGTGGAAATGGTCGCCTGCCAGCGGGGCGAGCGTGTCGTTGGCATCCAGCTGTGATTTCCAGTTCATGGCGTAGAGATCGGAAACCTGCACGTGGTGCCCGGCATTTTCCAGATGTGAAACAGCAAAGTTATTGAGTGCGCCGTTCAGGGAGTGGGATTCGGGATGGGCATAAACCATCAAAACATTCATCGTATGTACCTGGTATGGGGAAAGTCCCCCCACGGTAATGAATGAAGAGGTATAGTAGAAATTAATTGCTGTTATTGCAGGTATAGTCATGGTTAATTTTCGTCGTATCGATTTGAACCTGCTGGCGACGCTGGATGTACTGTTGACGGAGCTTAACGTGACGCGGGCCGCGCAGCGGCTCAATTTGTCGCAGCCCTCGGTCAGCGTGCAGCTCGCCCGCCTGCGGGAGATCTTTGCTGACCCGCTGTTGCTACCAGGGCCACGTGGCATGCAACCGACCGCCCGTGCCGATGAACTGCGGGTGCCGTTGCGACGGGCGCTTGATGCGCTGGAAAGCGCTGTGTCATCCGGTAGCGCCTTTGACCCGGCAAGCGCCGATCTGACCTGGAAGATCGCCGCCACGGATTACACCGAGTCCGCCGTGGTGCTCCCGGCACTCAACAGCCTGCGGGCCGCCGCACCCGGCACCCGGCTGGCGCTGTTTGAGTTGAATCCCGCGCAGATTTTGCGCCAGGCGGAGCAGGGCGATGTCGATCTGATCTTTCATACTCGCGAAGGGTCGCCGCCTGCCCTGCACCAGCGACTGCTATTTACCGAACGCTATGTACTGGCCGGGCGACTGAACCATCCGGCCTTAAAACGGCGCCCGACGCTGGCGCAGTTCTGCAAGCTGGAACATGTGATTGTGTCGCCGGAAGGCGGGGGCTTTAGCGCGATAACCGATGAGGTGCTGGCAAAAAGTGGGCTTTCACGGCGCGTCGTTCTTTCCGTACCCCATTTTTTGTTTATGCTGGAGGCGCTGGCGACCAGCGATCTGGTGGCCGTGTTGCCGGAACGTCTGGTGAAAAAGGCCGGGGCCTTGCAGGTGGTGGACCCGCCCGTGCCGCTGCCGGGGTTCGATATGCTGATGCTCTGGCATGAACGTCTGCATCGTGACCCGGCGCACCAGTGGTTGCGACAACACTTACTCGACTGCCTTTAATTTCTACTGAGATGACAACATGTTAAAAGGCCTGAATCACCTGACGCTGGCGGTGAGTGATATTGCCGGTAGCATCGATTTTTATCATCACCTGTTGGGACTGCCCCTGCATGCGCGCTGGGATAGCGGCGCGTACTTGAGCTGTGGCGATCTGTGGCTTTGCCTGTCGCTGGACGCGCAGCGGCACTACATCGCCTCGCAGGAGAGCGACTACACCCACTATGCGTTTAGCATTGATGAAAATGACTTCGCCGCGTTTGTGGCACGTCTTACGCAGGCGGGCGTGACGTCGTGGAAAGAGAACAAAAGCGAAGGGGAGTCGTTCTATTTTCTTGACCCGGACGGGCACAAGCTGGAAGCCCACGTGGGCAACCTCGCGCAGCGGCTGGCCGCCTGCCGCGCGAAGCCGTACAAGGGAATGGTGTTTTTTGACGGGTAGCCCCGGTAAGCGCAGCGCCACCGGGGAAATCCCGAGATTGCCAGGGCGGTATTTGGGCTTATGTTGATGTTGATTTAAGCAAATATGACAGTAAAGCGGTGAAGTTGAACATTACCTTGCCGCAGAATTTATTAGTCAAAATAGACACGTACGTTGAGCGGCATCGGGAATACGGATCGCGCAGTGGCTTCTTTGCCGACCTGGCGCGTCGGGAGCTACAAAAAAGCGCATAACTCCCTTCTCATGAGCGCGTGCAGCCCGCCTTACACGGCGGGCTTTTCAGCCCATCACCCCAGCCAGACAGACAGCTCTACATCTTCGCTAAACGGTGTCGACAAATAACCATTTTCTGGCGTACGGACCTTTTCCAGATACGGCGGGTAATAATCGGCGTTATCAGCGACGATCAGCGCCCCTTTTCTCAGACGCGGTTCCAGTAAATCCAGGATCTCCGGGTAGAGTGATTTCGCGCCGTCGAGCAGCACCAGATCAATCGTATCGGGCAGATCCTGGCGCAGGGTTTCCAGGGCATCGCCTTCGCGGATCTCAATCAGATCGCTCACCCCGCCCAGGTTAAAATGTTGCCGTGCGCGCGCCGCTTTGGATGGCTCGAACTCGCAGGTAATCAGCCTGCCGCCGCCGTTATCACGCAGTGCCGCCGCCATGTGCAGTGCCGAGATCCCAAAGGAGGTGCCGTACTCGACAATGGTGTGCGCGTTGCTACTGCGCGCCAGCATATACAGCAGTGTACCGGTCTCTTTTGATACCGGAAGCCACAGATCTTTCAGTCGCCCATAGAGATCCCGGTAGTCGGTTTTGCTCTGTAAAAGGCGCATCTGTTCTTCTTCGGAAACATCATCCAGCGCGGTGCTGGTGGTCGCTTCGGCCTCGGCAAACAGACGCTCCAGTAACAATGCCAGCGGCGCGGTGGTGAGGGTGGTCATGGTCATGCAGGACTCCAGTAATAAATGTGACTAATTATTCGCATTCAGAATATGATGGATTCGTCGCATTCACTATTCGCATTCCTCTGGCTGGAGACTCTTCGAATGACATCGCGTTCAACCCCGCGAATTTCCTCGCGAAAACAGCCGCGTCAGGCACGTTCTACGGCGCTGGTCACCGCAATTCTTCAGGCGGCTATTCAGGTTTTAGCCGAGGAAGGTGCGCCGCGCTTTACCACCGCGCGGGTGGCGGAACGTGCCGGTGTGAGCATCGGGTCGGTGTATCAGTACTTTCCCAATAAGGCCGCGATTCTTTTCCAGCTCCAGCTTGAAGAGTGGCAGCGTACAACCACGCTACTGCGGGACATTTTGCAGGACACCCGTCATCCGCCATTCCAGCGTATGCGCTCGCTGGTGCTGGCCTTTGTGCGCTCGGAGTGTGAAGAGGCGGCGATGCGCACCGCGCTGGATGACGCCGCGCCCTTGTATCGCGATGCCCCTGAGGTAACAGCAGCAAAAGCCGCAGGAGAGGGGATTTTTCAGACCTTTGTGCAGGAGGTATTACCGAATGAGACGCCAGTTAAACAGGCGCTGGTCTGTGAACTGGTGACCACCACCCTTGGCGCGGTGGGCAAAGCCTTCTCTGTCGCGCCACGTAGCGAGACGGACATTACCGCGTTTGCAGCAGAACTGGGGGAAATGCTGTGCGGATATCTGCAGTTGAAAGAAGGAAAGCCACGCGGCGGCGATTGAAAAATCATTCGTAAGGTTTATATATATGAGGTCGTCATAATCTGAGGATGTATATGGACGGGGAAGGGAGTCAGCGGTTATTGCAGCCGGGCGAGATCCGTCTGGCAAGAAGTGTCTTCGGTAATAGTCTTGAATATCACAAAATCTGGGTGCATCACGACAGCTATTTCCCGTTTGGCTTACAGCCCCAAAGTGCGGGAATGGCCCCTGATGGCGAACTCTATTTTCGCGAATGGTACCGCAACGATTTTTCGCGAGAGTCTCATCCTTTTCAGCATATCTTTATTCACGAACTCAGCCATATCTGGCAGCGTAATCGCGGCATGTATGTGCGGGTAAATGGCTTAATCAGTGGGCTGGTCAGCTATCGCTACCATTTAAATGGGCGGCCGTTACGACGTTATTCGATGGAACAGCAGGCACAAATCATTGCCGATTATTTCATTCTCAAAACTTACGGCTATGCTTCGTGGATGGCATTAAGAGCGAGAGGCGATGTGACGCTGGACGGTGATCTCCGGGAGTCCCGCATGTTGTCTGAATATCAAAAAACATTGCAGGGGTTTCCATGGTGCTAAGAAGGGGGATAACGCGCGGTATGCTCTTACTGGCGTCCCTGCTGGCATTGACGGGCTGTCCGGGGTCAGGCGACAGGCTCAGACCCGATGAAACGACCTCGGTGAGACGTACGGCAAATAATGAAGTCTGTTTTGCCGTGCATAATGCGCAAGATTACCAGCCTGTTTTTATCTCTATTAATCCCCGCGCTATTCCGCCATCGAAACAAAAATATATCCTGAGGCCGCCTTTAACAGTGAAAGATGCGCAACTGTGTATTCCGTCCTCTTTCTATACTTTCGCCAGTGACGGGCAATTTATTGTTAAGTACATCCTTAAATCGAGAACCCAAAGCGTGCCAACACGCAGCGTCGTGGTCGGGGTGGAAGTTTCAAAAGGGGAAATATATGCCTTCCCCTTAGCGAATAATGAAATCACTCGCTAAAGGATGACGTTAAGACGGAACAGCAAAAGGAGTCTATATGGCCGATTCACTGGCGCTGGCGGCAGGCCAGCTTTCTCTTAATGCCTGGCAGGGGAAGTGGGATGAGGTTCTGGGTATCCTCGAACACTATCCCTCGCTGGTTAATCATGTTTCGCAGAAAAAAGGCTATTCCGCCCTGCATCAGGCTGCGTGGCACGGTGCGGATTTAACGATCATTGGGCGCTTGCTGCAATACGGCGCGGATACCCAACTCAAGACGCATGAGCAGCAAACGGCGTATGACATTGCCGTTAAGAAGCATGTACAGCGTGAGGATCTGCGGTTTGTGCTCTACCCCGCCTCGCGAACACTCGCCCAGTTGATGCGCAAGATTTTCGCCCAGGGCATGCCGGAATTGATGCATTACCCCGATAAGTTGCTGATGGACAATCTGGTGATGCTGCTCAGCGATGAAGTGTGTGTTTCCCCCACGTCCAGCGCGAAGGAGCGCTTTTATGCCGCCTTTATGGCGATGACGGGAACGCCGCTCTCAACACCTTTTGAACGTCACGCCTCGATTCCCCCGAACTGGTGGGTGGATACCGACTACTGGCGTGATGAGTTTTTACCTCAACTGCTGGCGCTGGAAAAATGCAAATCATGCATTCCGCTGGAACATAGTTGGGCGACGATTGGCGATTTGCTCACACCGGACCACTCCGGTTGGGGGCTCAGAGGCGACCCTTGGTTATGGATGGAGATGCGCAAATCGTTATCCCGTGTCCCTTTGCCGGACACGCTAAAAGATCTGACCGCGCTGCTGCGTAACGTTGTGCTCGCGCGAACTAATTCAACCATGCTGGATGACGATGCCGTTTATGTCCCGCGTTTTTGCCGCGGCGGCATGAGCAGCGGCCATATCTCACTGCGTTTCTGGGAGCAGAAAGGCATCCCCGCTATTGTGCAGCGCGCCGAGTGGTTAAGGGAGATGTGGGGCACAGGCGAGCGGGGCTAAGGTATCGCTTGTTCACGGATTTTATGTGTTCATGCTGCGTGAACAAAGGAAATGCGTGAACAAGGTTGCCTGCTTACCACCCCGTTAATCGCGCGGCGACTGAACGTATTGTGACAGTAATGTCTTCGCTTGCCGCTAATCACACCAATAATCTTCGGAAAGGGCGTTTTGCTTCCCTGCTGCGCTACGCTTAGCCGGGCTACGGACCGGAAGTGCGAGCCATGCTGCGCGATCAAAACAAAAGTCGTCCGATCTTCCCGGCGGTAGCGGGCAGGGATACGTTCCGTGCGCTTAAAATTTGTACGTGTTGCCTGTGCGGGATGAGTGTGTAGGCTGAGAGTTTGTACGCAAAACCTGCAGCAGGTGACCCGTATGGCGCGCGCCTCCTGCATTTCGGCACCACAACGAGGGGGAGAAGGTAATGAATACCATGAAAGCCGCCGTCTATTTTCAGCCAGGGAAACCGGACGTTTTGCACTATCGCGATGTGCCTCTGCCGGTCTGCGGCCCGGATGATGTGCTGGTGAAAATTGAAGCCATTGCGCTTGAGGGTGGCGATGTAATCAATCGCGCCACCGCAGTACCCGGGCCAGAAGGGTCGGTTCCCGGTTATTCGGCGGCGGGCAGTATCGTTGCCGTTGGTGTAAACGTGAAAGATCGCCATCCAGGCCAACGGGTCGCGACCATTGCCCTTGCAGGCTCTCATGCGGAATATCGCGTGGCCCCTGCCGCGTGGTCCTGGATTATTCCGCAAGGGCTGGATGTGGCTGCCGCTGCGGTTATCCCGGTCAGTTTTGGTACGGCTGCGCGAGCGCTGTTTTCGCGCCTGAACCTTAAAGCCGGTGAGACACTACTGATTCAGGGCGGAGCAGGTGGCGTTGGCGTCGCGGCGATTCAACTGGCAAAGGCCCGGGGCGCACGGGTGCTGGCAACGCTTTCCGGTCGCGAGCGTATCGCGCAACTCGCTCAGCTTGGGCTGGATGTGGCGCTGGACTACCGTCAGCAGGATATCGTTGCAGAAGTAAAACGGCTGACGGAGGGCGCCGGGGTGGACAGCGTGTTGGATCTCGTGGGGTCAACGCTGGACCAGTCTCTTGCCTGTCTTCGTGAGTGGGGAACCGTGGTGCTGGCAGGTAATGCGGGAGGAACCCCGCATGTCGATTTGATGGCCTTACAGCAGGCGAATCAACACCTCAGCGGGCTATTCTGGGGGCGAGAACTGGCGCATGAAGAGGCCAGGGCGTCCGTAGACAGGCTACTTCTTGATGCGCGTGACAAGCAATTTAGTGTCGTGATCGACAAGCAGTTTGCGCTGGCTGATGTGGTGGAAGCGCATCGTTATGCCGAAGAGAATCGTGTGCTTGGGCGCATTATTCTGCGTCCCTGAACGCCGTGCCAGCCTGCGCGGCTGGCAGTCTTCCCTTTCGCATTCCATGCTTTTTCTTACCCCTGTTTCTTGATACTTATCACGATAACTATTATCCTCCTCACGGCTTAATGAGGAACCTCACATGACAGAAGACGAACTGTTTGCCCGCAGGCCGCTGGGAATGCGCATGGCGATGATTGTGCGCCAGTGGCGCGCCACTATTGATCATGCGCTTGCCGATACTGGCCTCACGCAGTCCGGCTGGACGGTGCTGATGCAGCTTAGCCAGTTGGGCGATAACGTCTCAGTCAGTGAGCTGGCGGAAGTGCAGGGCATTGAACTGCCGCCGTTGATGCGTACCCTCACGCAGCTTGAAAACCAGGGGTTGCTTGCGCGCACCACATCGCCCTATGACAAGCGTATCCGTCTGCTGGCGCTTACGCCGGAAGGCCATGCCATGCTGGAAAAAATCACCATTGTGATTGAGGCCTGTCAGGAACGTGCGGCACAAAACATCCCGGCTGAGAATATGGAGATTTTCAGCGCCACATTGAATCAGATCGCCTGCAATTTGCGGAATATCCGCGAAGAAGATAACAAGACTCAATAAACCATGATGACGCCAGAACAAAAGTTTGCCCGCTGGGTAAGGGTGAGTATTGCCTCTTTCCTGCTGATATTTGTCTACTTTATCGTTGCCGATATCTGGATCCCGCTGACGCCGGACGCCACCGTGATGCGCGTGGTGACTCCGGTATCGTCGCGCGTGTCCGGCTATGTCGCGAACGTTTATGTCCAGAACAACAGCGTGGTGAAGAAGGGCGACGTGCTCTACGAGCTCGATGCTACGCCGTTTAACAACCAGGTGGAAGCCGCGCAAATCGCCTTGGCACAGGCGCGACTCACCAATCAACAGCTGGACGCGCAGATTGCGGCAGCCGAAGCGAACCTCAAAACCGCACAGCTCACCGCGCAAAATGACAAAGTGACTTTTGACCGCTATCAGCGTCTGGGAGCGATGCAAAACGTCTCGCAATCCGACCTGGATAAAGTGCGCACCACCTGGCAGAGCAGCGTACAGGCGGTGAATAACCTCAACGCGACCATTCACGCCCTGACGATTGAGCGCGGTGAGCGCAATGACAGCCGCAATGTGACGTTGCAAAAATATCAAAACAGCCTGGAGCAGGCGCAGCTCAACCTTGGCTGGACGCAGGTGCGTGCCGAGGTAGGGGGGAAGGTGAGTAACCTGCAACTGAGCCCCGGCTATTATGCCGCCGCCGGGAGCGCCACCCTGGCACTGGTGCATGACAGTGCCGATATCGTGGCGGATTTCCGCGAGAAAAGCTTGCGTCACACTCACGCCGGTACGGATGCCGCCGTGGTCTTCGATGCGTTACCGGGCCATGTGTTTCGCGCCCATGTCACCAGCAGCGATGCGGGCGTGTTAGCCGGGCAAGAAGCGGTTAACGGCGAGTTGTCGCAACCGGAAACCTCCAACCGCTGGGTGCGTGACGCGCAGCGCATGCGCATTCACGTGGCGCTGGACGAGACGCTGCCGACGTCCCTGCCGACCGGCGCGCGCGCCACCGTGCAGTTGTATAACAGCGAAGGGCTGTTTGCCCGTTTCTTCTCAGGGCTGCAAATCCATCTCGTCAGCTGGCTGCACTATGTCTATTAATACCCTGGCGCGCGTCTTTACGCCGCACGGCAACATTGTCTATACCGCGAATGATTTTCGCCAGACGTTGCGTATCGTATTTGCCGGGATGCTCGCGCTGAGCATCTCCAGCTTTTACAATACCAGCTACGGCGTCTTTTACGTGGTTTACCCGGTGATGTTGCTGTCACTGGTACCCGTGTTTAATGGACACGTGGCGAAGCAATTTATTTTTAGTGCGGTGCTGAACTGCGTCGAAATGGTGTTGATCATCGGCTATTTGTCGAAATGGCCGCTCATCATGACGCTGGTAGTATTCGGCCTGTATGTGATGCGTTTTCGTTTTATGAGCAAGGGGCCGCTGTTCCTGTTTGGTTCCGCCGGGGTGGTGTGTCAGAGCACGATGCTCAACTTTATGAGCTACCCGACCAGCGACTGGCATACGCTAATCTTTTCGAACATCGAAGCCAGCGTAATGGCGGTGGCGCTTAGCGCGCTGATGCATTATCTGATCCCGGATGTAACACCGCGCAATCCGCCGCCGCGGATCGAAAAAAGCGATGCCCGTGTGCGGCATGAATCCCTGCTTTCTGGCACCGTGGCGACGATGATCTTTGTTGTCTTCCAGATAAGCGATCTCAGTGATTCGCTGTCGGCGCTGATGGCGGGGATCCTGATCTTGTTCCCGATGCACTATCGCGGCGCGGTGATGAGTTCGCTATGGCGTGTGGTAGGGGTGGTTCTCGCCTGTCTGTATATCCTGCTGGTGCAGCTGATTCTCTATAATCACAGCAGCCATATGTTGCTGATGATGCCGCTGATTGGTCTTGGGCTGGCGTTTAGCGCGCGGCTACATGTGATGGAAAAGGTGGGTGCGGGCGTTGGCTTTTCCAGCGTAACCACGATTGGCATTATGTTTGGGCAGAACCTGCACCCGGACACCGACCTGGTGTTCAGCGATCTGTATCGCATCGTGTCGGTGACGGTTGCTTTACTGGGCACGCTGACAATGGTGTTTCTGGTGCACCTGATCTTAAACCGCTTTGAAGCGACGCGTTTTGTGATTGACGATCAGTAGATCTTTTTCAGATCCATCTCTTCCTGAATGCGTTCACTGTACGCAGCATGGGTGCGGATGGCTTCGTCGATCCCGGCGTTAAACAGCGTCGGGCCGATGTTTTCAATCACGAAATCGACAAAGAATTCGGCGTCGAATTGTTCCAGTTCGAGGTCGAAGTTGTCGGCGCAGTAGCGTTGCAGTTTCTCGCGTAGCATCTCGCGTTCGCTGTGGCTGAGATCGATTTTGCTCATTGGGCTTCCAGGCTCGAGAAAAAGGGCATCATAGCAGAGGTTAGTGGTAAAGCGGTCCCGGATGGCGGCACGCTTTTCTCCCTCTCCCCGTGGGAGAGGGTTGGGGCGAGGGCATCAGGCCGCACGGTGCCATTTTCCCGGTACGACTAATACACTGCCACCTGCTCAAACGCTTCTCCCTCGCAGCGGTAAACCGCCTGCGTTGCGCCGGGCAGCACCCACTGTTGTTCGGCGCCGGGTGGGCATTGCAGACGAATGCATAACCCGCAGCCACCACGCAGGGTGCGGGGAATATCCGCCACGCGAAACGGTACACCGGCGGCCTGCAACAGCTTGCGGGTCTGCACCACGCCGACGGTGGAGTGAAATAAAAACAGAAACTCTACCATCAGCGTGCCCTCTGGCGCTGGCCAATCAGCGCCGCGCCAATCGCCCCGGCGTACTGAGCATCGTCATGGGTATGCACCGCCATGTTCAGGTGTTCACTCAACATGGCCCGGAAACGGGCGCAGTGGCTGACGCCGCCGGTAAACAGCAGTGGTCCTTGTGTAGTGAGACGCGAAATAAAGTGCCCGCTGCGCCGCGCCATGGCGTTAATTACCCCTGCCAGAATGGCCTCCGGGGCCACGCCCGCAGAGCGCAGGCTGATCACTTCTGATTCGGCGAACACGGTGCACATGCTGGTCAGCGGATGTGGGGTGATGCCGTCAGTAATACCGTCCAGCGCCTCCACCGTCGTACCCAGGGTGCGGGAAATCACTTCCAGAAAGCGCCCCGTTCCGGCGGCGCATTTGTCGTTCATCAGAAAATCGGTGAGATTTCCGTGTTCATCGAGCTGGATAACTTTGCTGTCCTGGCCGCCGATATCAATCACCGTACGTGCCTCCGGCAACAGCAGGCGCGCCCCCAGGCCGTGACAGGAAATCTCCGTCACCTGTTTGTCGGCGAAATCCACCAGTTGCCGTCCGTATCCGGTGAGGGTCAGGAAGGGCGTTTCTTGCAGACCAGCCCGCAGTGTCTGCCAGGCATCATGAATGCTGTCTGCCGGGCGAAACGAGGTGGGACAGAGAAAACGCCGGACAATGGCGTTCCCTTCCAGCAATATTCCTTTGGTGGTGGTCGAACCGGAATCAATACCTATCGTGAACGTCACCATCACTCCTTACAGCATTTCAATAAACGCGGCGACGCGGGTGCTGAGCTGCCCGATGTCGGCGGTGGAGTAGTCCGTCTCAATCGCCATATAAGGAATGTTGTGCTGCTGGCGTACGTGACGTTTGATGGCAAGCGATTCCACCGCATAGGTATGGCAGGCCTGCAAAATCACGTCCACCACCCCATCGGCCTGGTACTCTTCCACCATCTGGCTCAGCAAACGCAGGCGTTCGGTATTTGGCGAAATACAGGAGCAGCCAATCGCCAGATATTTGTCGGTCAGCGCGTCATACACATCACCCTCTTCCGCCACATTGCGTTCGGTGGCTTTCGCGCCGGTGCAGTTTTCATAGCCCACCACCCAGCCGCCGTTCTCTTCAATGGCGCGCACCACTTTTTCGGCCGCGCCGCCAATCGGGCAGCCGGTGATCAGGATGCGTGGACGAGATTCCAGCCGCTTGCCCTGTTCCCACTCGGATTTCACGCGGACAGTCATCTCATTGAGTTCACTGATCAATGCGTTTTTATCGAAACGGAAGGTCGCGCCGTACACCACTTTCAGGATGTCTGCTCCGCTCAACGCGGGCGGGTTGAGCTGCCCCAGACGGTAGAAATCCGCCGTCGCCTGACGTTCGCGGTTTTTCAGCACGATAGCCTCGCGCAGGGCGGCTTCACTGATAGGCTGACCAAAGCGTTCCTCGATGTGCTGTTGCAGGCGCAGGATTTCCGATTTCCACAGCGCACGGGAGGCGGCATCCGTCGCGCTGTTGGGTAGCTGCATTACATGGACGGCTTTGAAATCCGCCATGTACTCGTACATTTTTTTCTTGCCGTCGCAGGTGGTTTCACCCACCACCAGATCGGAGAAATAGAAGTACGGGCATTTGTCGGTTTTACCGAAACCGTAGCTGCTTTTTATCAGCGGGCAGAGGTTACGCGGCAGATCTTTTTCCGCTTCTTCAATGGTTTCGTCGTTGGTGGAGCACAGCGACACCACAACGGCCCCGGCGGCCATCGCGATTTCCTGTGGCATAAAAGTACAGTAGGTGCCGACCAGCGGAATTCCGCGTTCTTTCAGTTCCATTACGGTGAGAAAACCTTTCTGGCGGGCGTCGGAGAATTGCTCAAAGATTTGCGGAAGTTCTGTAATAAGAGACATGTTTTTTCCTTCCCCGTCACACGGGAGATCCTAAAAAACGAGGCGGTCTGCTGCCGCCGAAGGAAGGATTATAACCATTATGAATGTATGGTTTTGTTGATCTGCCGCGAGATTAGCGGCATTCAGAAGTGTGGTACTGCTGCACCCGACGTACCAGACGGGTCAGGCAGAGAATGGCCAGGCAACCGGTGACCAGCGCCAACAGATGAAACGGAATACGCCCGCCGCCAGAGAACCACAGCCAGCGCGCGCCTTCGATGGATAGCGCCACGGTAGTGAGCACCACGATGTTGAGTGACGCCGACACGGTACCTTTCGGTAAGTTATTAGAAAACAGCGTAAAACGGTACAGGGTCGAGAAAATCAGCCCGATGCCAAAGCAATAGATGCTGGTGCCGGCCACCGACCAGAACCAGAGGTGCGGAAAGAGCAGATTCCCGGCAAGCAACGTCACCAGCCCGACCAGCTGGATGGGCACGGTACGACGGATATAGCGTGGGTCGGTCGGATCGTCCACAACGCGCATCACCACGATATTGGCGGCGATCAGCGCTCCAAATACCGGGATCTGCGCCCAGGCAAATTCCGCGGTGGTCATGCCGCCCGCGTCGATCAGAATCACCGGGGAGACGGCCACCCAGCTCATGAGCGGAATATAATAAAGCGCAAGCGTGGCGGCACCGTTAAGGAAAACGCGGTTGCGGAATACCGCGCAAAAATCCTCTACCACGCTCATTACCCGTAGCGGCGTCTCCTGCCTTTTAACGGTTTCCGGCATGGCCAGCATCAGCCCAAGCCAGGCCATAAAACCAAGGGCGGCGATCACCGCGAAAATGACCTTCCAGTGGACGAAATGCATTAACGCCGCGCCACCCAGCGGCCCAATCACCGGGGCCAGCAGCACCGCCGAGGTGATAAGTGACATCAGTTTGATGGCTTGAGTGGGTTCAAAGGCTTCCTGGATGGTGACGTATCCGACCGTTGAGATAAAACAGATGCTGGTGCCCTGAATAAAGCGCGCCGCCAGGAACTGCTCAAAGGTGGTGGTGAACAGGGTGGCAAGACAGGCAAGGGTAAAGATCAGCGCCCCGGTCAGCAGCACCGGGCGACGCCCAATTCTGTCAGAAAGGGGGCCTAACGCCCATTGCAGCGCCATGCCGCCTGCCATGTACAGGCTAACAGAGAGCGGTGCGAGGCTGACATCGCCGTCAAAATCGCGCACCACCTGAATGATGCCCGGCTGGATCATGTCGGTGGTGAGGTAGGCGGCAAAATCATAGAGCACCAGGGCCATCGGGAAGATAAAGACCCCGGCGTAACGGGCAAAAAAAGCAGGCTTCCATGACATAACACTCTCCTTTTACGGCGTTTCTTACCGCACGCCTCTATTGTGCGAGCAGATAATTTATATGTCGACGTGATTTTTGCCGCTTTTTTAACCTGCGGATAGGGAAAGCAGAGCGGGGATCTGCGAGAGCAGGTAGAGCACAAGGCCAATCGATCCGCCCACCAGCGTGCCGTTGATGCGGATAAATTGCAGATCTTTGCCAATGTTCAGCTCGATCTGGTGCGACATGTCGCGGGCATCCCAACTTTTCACGGTATCGCTGATATGGCGGGTCAGAAACTCGGCAAAATCCGGTGCGACGCTGTGAGCCGCCTGCTCCAGGTGTTCATTAAGCGAGGTGCGCAGTGCGCTGTCCGCCAGTAGCGTTTCGCCAAACCAGAGTCCGGCTTCGGTGATGCGCTGTTTAATGCGCGAATCATCGGCCTGCATATCGCTCTTCATCCAGTCGCGCAGGTCACCCCACATCTCGCCCAGATAGCGGTTAAACGCGTCATCTTCTTTCAGGTAGCGTTTAATATTATCGGCCCTGGCAGCCATCTCCGGGTCGGTCTTCAGGTTGGCGATCAGTTTCAGTACCGCCTTATCAAAGGCACGACGGATCTGATGTGCGCTATCGTGGGTGACATCATCCAGCAATGTGTTCACCGCGCGCGTGACCATCACAGCACTTTGTTCACCCAGCCACTCGGTGGGCAAAATTTTGGCCTTCCGCGGATGTTCGGTTTTCAGCCAGCGCACAATCTGGCTGGCGATAAAGTCCCGGCTGCTCTCCTTTTGCAGCAGGATGATCATCTGGCCAATCAGGGCATCCAGCAGTACCTGATGGCGCTGGTTTTTGGTCATGCTCTCCAGCATCAGCGCGCCGGTTTCGGTGAGATCGACTTTATCGATCGCCCGGTGTACCGCGCGTTTAAGCAGGTTTTTGATCCGTGTATCGTCCGCCAGTTCCAGAAATCCGCTCATGACCTGCATCAGGTGCTGGCCGACACGACGGGCGTTATCCGGCTGGCTGAACCAGACGCCAATCATCTGCGCGGGTTGATGACGGTGAATGAGTGCGACCAGCGACTGGGTGTCGAGAAATTTTTCCTGCACGAACTGCCCGAGATTGTCGCCGATGCGGTCTTTATTGCGCGGAATAATCGCCGTATGGCGGGAGATAAAGGGCAGGGGGACGCGGCGAAACAGCGCCACCACGGCGAACCAGTCTGCCAGCGCGCCGACCATCGCCGCCTCGGCAATGGCCTTCACCCCGCTGACCCAGAAGTTGGGCGGCAGAAAAAGAGTGACGATGAATGTCGCTACCGCGATCAGCAGTAATGAGAGCGCCAGGCGTTTGGCGCGTTTGAGTTCTGTGATTTTGTTCATGGTTTAAGCATAGAGCAGAGTGGCAGTTTCGCTTGGTTTTCAAGGTGAAGCGCGGTGGCGACGGTTCCCCTCATCCCGGCCTCTTCCCAAAGCGGCGAGAGGGAAAGGCCGGGCGAAAACCAAATATTGCATCTTCGTATGCCGGGGGTATGGTAGTCGCAGAAAAGATGGATAAAGGATGCGCTGACATGACGCTTACGATAATTGCCGCTGTGATTGCCGCCCTGCTGGGCGGTGCGTTTGGCTGGCTTCTTACCCAACAGACATTTACCCGCAAAATGGCTGCGCTGGAGCATGACCATGAGCTGGCGGAGGACGAACTGGCGGCAACCCAAAAACGGCTGCGCGAGCAGGAAGCCAAAACCGACGCGGTACGCAACGAAAAGCACCAGCGGGATATCGACGTCAGCGCCATGCGCCAGCAAATCAACGACCTGAAAGGGAGAGCGGATGAGGTTTTGCAGCGTCTGGCCAAAACGGAAGCGCAACTGGAAGAAGAGCGCCGTCTATCGGGCCAGCTCGACCATGATTATACCGAGCTGAAAACCACCCTTGAGCAGCGCGAGCACCATTTCCGTGAACAGTTTGCCAGCCTCGAAGAGACCAAAAAATCGCTCTCGCGTGAGTTTGAAAATATCGCCAATAAGATTTTCGAAGAGAAGGGCAAAACCTTCACCACCACCAGCAAAAACAGCCTGGATGACATGCTTAAGCCGTTCCGTGAGCAAATTGAAGGCTTCCAGAAACGGATTAATGAAGTCCATGATGCCTCCATTCGTGGCAATGCCGATTTGAATGCAGAGATTAAAAAGGTGCTCGATGTCGGTCTGAAAATGAGTACCGAGGCGACCAACCTGACCTCGGCGCTGAAAGGCGATTCCCAACAGCGCGGCGCCTGGGGCGAGGCACAGCTACGCCGGACGCTGGAGATGAGCGGGCTGGTAGAAAAAGAGCATTTCGAGGTGCAGAGCGCCTTTACAGACGAAAACGGGCGCCGGAAACAGACGGACTATCTGATCCGTCTGCCGGACAACAAACACATCATTATCGACAGCAAAGTGTCGCTCAATGCCTATGACCGCGCCTGTTCCGCCGAAACGCCACAAGAGCAGCAGCACGCGATGGATGAGCACATCATGGCGGTGCGTCGCCACATCGACGATCTGGCCTCGAAGGATTACACCAGCCTGGCGGGTATTCGCAGCCCGAGTTTTGTGCTGATGTTTATGCCCCTCGAAGCGGCCTATATTGAGGCGCTGAAAACCAATAAAGGGCTGTTTGAATACGGTTACCGTAAAGGGATTGTGCTGGTTTCCCATACCACGCTGATCCCGATTCTGCGTACCGTCTCCAACCTGTGGATGATTGAACGTAGTAACAGCGAAGCACGGGAAATCAGCGAGCGGGCCGGGGAGATCTTCAATACCGTGTGCCTGGTGGCTGAGCGCTTAAGTAAACTTGGCGGCACGTTAACCACCGCCAGCAACCAATATAACGCCACCGTGACCTCGCTGGTGGGCAGTCAGGGGTTGTATGGCAGAGTGGAGCGCTTTGGCAAACTCTCCGAGAAGGTCAATAAGGAGCTGCCGAAGCTTGAGATTTCTCACCGCGACTTCGAGCACGAACGGATGGCGATGATCGTTGAAGCGATACAGGAGCCCGAGGCTATCGAGGAAGACCCCGCCGCGCTGCCGGAAACACCTTCGCAAGCCGTTAACGAGCGCTAAGGATGGCGTTTTTCAGATTTTCATAGGTATTTTTTGTGGCTACAATGTAGCCACATAATGAAGGAGGACCTATGGACTCTGTTATCCGATCGCGTATCGACAAAGAGCTGAAAGAACGAGCGGCTAGCGTGCTGGAAGAGTGTGGACTGAGCTGGAGTGTGGCTATCCGCTTGTTTGCTGAGCAAATCGTAAAACATGAAGGGCTACCCTTTGAAGTAACCCGTAACCCGACTGTCCGTCTGCAAACCGCAATGCACGAAGCAGATGAGATTATTACGCACCGGCATGGACGCTTTGAGAGTGCAGAACAGCTTATGGACAGCCTGAATCATGGTAAAAAGCAAACGGACTAACTTGCCATTCCGATCGGATTACACCCGCTCTTTTATCAAAGCCTGGGAACGCTATAACAAAGCCGGGCGGCGGGATATGAACGAAACTGCCGCCATCATGGCCATGGTTCTTTCCGGTAACCCGCTTCCTGCGCAATACAACGACCATGCGTTGACCGGCAATATGCAAGGTTTCAGGGAGCTGCATATCGGTGGGGATTATTTGCTGGTGTATAAGCTTGAGTCCGAAAAGCACGTGGTCGTGTTCACTGATTTAGGGACCCATGCCGAATTGTTCGAATAACAAACAGCCTGAAACGACATCATACGTGGCCATTGTCCGGCGTATGATGTCCCCTCGACTGACCCTGAGTAAAAGAAACCATGAGCGCTATTGCTGCTAATTTGTCGCGCTTTCGCGACTCGATCGTCAATTTTTCCGGTCACAAAACGCCCGGTGAGTTACCCGCTGAATTTTTGCTGGCGCAGGAGGGAAACCTTGCCCAGTACTACATTCCCTTTGATGCGGTAAATACCCGTGCGCTGGTGGTGCTGGTGGGGATAACGCCTGGGTATGTGCAGTGGTATAACGCGGTGACGACGGCACAGAAAATACTGCGTGACGGCGGCGATGAGGCGCTGGCGTTACGTGAAGCGAAAAAACACGGGGCGTTTAGCGGGCCACTGCGTAATAACCTGGTCAAATTGCTTGATGGTATTGGCCTGGCGCAGATGCTGTCGCTGGATTCCAGCGCGCAGCTTTTTACCGACCATACCGGGCTGGTGCATTGCACGTCGCTCTATACCCAGCCGCTGTTTGTGCAGGGCGTCAATTACAACGGTAAGCCGCATTTTTCCCGCTCCGCATTATTGCGAGCGTCGATTGACGAAGGATTCGCCGTGGAAGCGGCGGCGCTGAAAAAAGCGGTGTTTATTCCGCTGGGACCAGTGGCGACGGAAGGGGTTAATGTGCTGGTAAGCCGGGGTGTGCTGGATGAGGTGCGGGTATTGTCCGGGTTGCCGCATCCATCCGGTGCCAATATGGAGCGGATTAGCTATTTTCTCGGGTTGAAAGCGCGCGACACGCTGTCGAGTCGCACCAATGCGGATCTGCTTGATCAGGCAAAAGCCAGTTTACTGGCGAAGGTCAGTAAACTGGCGTTCATATAGTGTGGCGTCAGGATTTCAGGCCGGCAAAGGCGTCGCGGATGTCCTGCTCCGGCAACTGGATGCCGATAAACACCAGCGTGCTGTGCGGCGGCTCGTCGCCCCACGGGCGGTCCCAGTCGGCACTGTAAAGCCGCTGTACGCCCTGGAATAACAGGCGGTTGGGCTCGCCATCAATCCACAGCATGCCCTTGTAGCGCAATAACTTGTCGGCGAACGACAGCAGCAGGTTTTCCATGACCCGTGAGACCGCGCTGATATCGACCGGATAATCCAGCTCCACCACAATGGATGAGACATCGTTCTGCTTGTCGGCAATAAAGTGGAAGCGTGGTTTTGCGGTGATGTTCTCTTCCAGCATAAAGCCGTTGGTATTAAACAACAGCTCAAGGTTGATATCACCGTGGGTGACGGTATAGATCGGCGCACGGGCGTTGATGCGGCCCAGGCGTTCGCGCAGGTTTTCGCTTTCACCGGCGACATCGGTTTTGGTCAGCAGAATGCGGTCGGCATAACCCACCTGCGACTGGGCGATGGTGAACTGGTTCATCTGCTCATCTGCATGCACGGCATCCACCAGCGCGATCACGCCATCCAGCAGATAACGCTGGCAGAGGATCTCATGGGAAAAGAAGGTCTGGATAATCGGCCCCGGATCGGCCATGCCGGTACACTCGATCACCAGGCGATCAAAGGCGACATCGCCGCGATCGCGGCTATCGAGCAAGTCGAGCAGGGCATCTTCCAGTTCGCTGGAGCGGGTACAGCAGATACAGCCGTTGGTCAGGGTTTTGATTTGCGTGGCGCGGTCGCCAATCAGCTGGTCATCTACGGAGACTTCGCCGAACTCGTTTTCGATGACGGCGATTTTAAAACCGTGCTGTTCATTGAGGATGTGGCGCAGCAGGGTGGTTTTACCTGCGCCGAGAAAGCCGGTGAGTAGGGTAACGGCAATCGGGGTCATGCTCTCTCCTTTAGCAGCAGCGTACGCCGCCTTCGCCACTTCCGCCGTAGCGCGCTTCCTGGCGCTCGCGAAAGAATTCGTTGTAGGTCATGTACGGCTTGTCCGGATGGTTGGTTTTCATATGCTCAACGTAGTTGTCATAGTCCGGGATGCCAATCAGCATCTTCGCCGCCTGACCGAGGTATTTTTTTGCCTGGCCTAAAGTACCAAACATTCTGCCGTCCTGTTAATGAATAAAGCCGGATGACGGCTTGCGCCTTATCCGGCCTACGTTAGCTACACTCTGTAGGCCGGGTAAGCGCAGCGCCACCCGGCATCAGTTTTAATGGTGTGAAGAGGTCTTCACGCCGCCTTCCGGTACCGGGACATACGGGGTTTCTTTGTCGGTACGTACGGTGTTGTTACGCACATTCAACCAGGTTTTGATACCGTAGAAGATGATGCTGTACACGACCACCAGGAACAGAATACTCAGACCTGCGTTGGTGTAGTTGTTCACCACGATATGGTTCATATTGGCAATCTGCTGTGCGGTCAGCTCAGAGCCGCCGGCAGCGATCTTCTCTTTGTACTGGTTAGCCATGTACAAGAAGCCTTCCAGTTGCGGGTTCGTGCTGAACAATTTCAGACCCAGCGCCCAGGTGGTGCACAGCAGCAGCCACAGCGCCGGAACCACGGTGACCCAGATGTATTTGGTACGCTGCATTTTCACCAGCACCACCGTACCCAGCATCAGGGCGACTGCCGCCAGCATCTGGTTAGAGATACCGAACAGCGGCCACAGGCTCTTCACGCCGCCCAACGGGTCAACCACACCTTGATACAGCAGGTAGCCCCACAGTCCAACGCAACCTGCGGTACCGATGATACCCGCGACCAGGGAGTCGGTTTTCTTGAGGAACGGTACGAAGTTACCCAGCAGATCCTGCAGCATAAAGCGGCCAGCACGGGTACCGGCGTCCAGCGCGGTCAGGATGAAAAGAGCTTCAAACAGGATGCCGAAGTGGTACCAGAAGCCCATGTCTGCCATCGGCATGATTTTGTGGAACACATGCGCAATACCTACAGCCAGCGTTGGCGCACCACCTGCACGGTTCAGTACGGACGGTTCGCCGATATCTTTTGCCGTTTGCAGAATCTGCTCAGGGGAGATCACGAAGCCCCAGGAGCTAACCGTTGCCGCCGCGTGCGCGGTGACATCTTTCAACTGCGCCAGAATCATCGGCGCATTGTCGCCGCCCAGCTCATGCAGGTTCGGCATGGTAATGCCAAGGCCAGCCGGCGGGGTGTTCATCGCAAAGTAGAGACCCGGTTCAATGATGGATGCCGCAACCAGCGCCATCACCGCAACGAAGGACTCCATCAGCATGGCGCCGTAACCGATAAAACGCGCGTCGGTTTCATTCGCCAGCAGTTTCGGCGTGGTACCGGAAGCGATCAGCGCATGGAAGCCAGAGACCGCGCCACAGGCGATGGTGATAAACAGGAACGGGAACAGCGCACCTTTCCACAGCGGGCCGGTACCGTCGATGTACTGCGTTACCGCAGGCATTTTCAGTTCCGGGTTGAGGATAACAATACCCAACGCCAGCCCAACGATAACGCCGATTTTCAGGAAGGTTGCCAGATAGTCACGCGGCGCAAGGATCAGCCATACCGGCAACAGCGCAGAGATAAAGGCATAACCAATCAGCGCGAAGGTAATGGTCGTGTCTTTGAAGGTCAGCGCCGGGCCCCAGTACGGGTCGTGGGCGATGATGCCGCCGAAATAGATGGAGGCCACCAGCAGCACGATACCAATGACCGACACTTCACCCACGCGGCCTGGGCGCAGGAATCGCATGTAGATACCCATAAACAGGGCAATCGGTACCGTGGAGCAAACGGTGAACACGCCCCACGGACTTTCGGCCAGGGCTTTTACCACGATCAGCGCCAGCACGGCGAGGATGATGATCATGATTAAGAAGCAGCCGAACAGGGCGATAGTCCCCGGTACACGGCCCATCTCTTCTTTAACCATCTCACCCAGAGAAGCGCCATTACGGCGTGAAGAGATAAACAGCACCATGAAGTCCTGCACCGCACCGGCCAGGACAACGCCCGCCAGCAGCCACAGGGTACCCGGCAGGTAGCCCATTTGCGCTGCCAGTACCGGGCCGACCAGCGGACCAGCACCTGCGATAGCAGCAAAATGGTGACCAAACAGGACGTAACGGTTGGTTGGAACGTAGTTCAGACCATCATTATTAATAACGGCCGGGGTTGAACGTGTCGGATCGAGCTTCATCACCTTTTGCGCGATGTACAAGCTGTAGTAGCGATACGCCACGAGGTAAACAGAAACGGAAGCGACCACGATCCACAGCGCACTGACGTGCTCACCGCGTCGTAAAGCAATGACGGATAAGCAGAAGGCGCCGAGGATGCCGAGGAGCACCCAGGGTATATGTTTGAATAGCTTTTTAGTATCCATGTCAGACCTGATTATCAAGAAAATGAAATCGGAGTTGATGTGTTGAAAGACGGCCTTGCTGGTGCTGATCATGGCAAATTACAAGCGTAAAAAGGGCGCGATCTGACTGAGTGGTATGAATAGCGGGGTAAGCGGTCAACTAAGCGGATAAGCGGTTTTATACGGCGCTAAGCGGCTGAAAATATGTGATAAGGATCACTTGCGGCAGGCATGGCCGACAGGTCGCAGGAAGAGAGACTGTCGGCATATGTTACTATAATGTTAATGATATCAGCGCGTTTCAGCATGATTTCCTTTAAAGTTTTCTCTGGTCGGGCCGAAAATCTGTTACCTGGCTAATGGAAGATAGAAAACATGTTGAATCGTATGAAACTTGTCACCAGTTTACTTTTTGTACTGGGACTTTTTGGTCTTTTGCAGCTCACATCTGGCGGCTTATTCTTTAACGCACTTAAGCACGACAAAGAAAACTTCACTGTGTTGCAGACTATCCGTCAGCAACAATCCACGCTTAACGCCAGTTGGGTGGCGCTTTTGCAGACCCGTAACACGCTGAACCGCGCCGGGATCCGTTACATGATGGATCAGAATCAGATCGGCAGCGGTGCAACGGTGAACGATCTGATGCAGATCGCCAGCACCTCGTTAAAACAGGCAGAAGCGCACTGGAAAGAGTATCAGGCTTTACCTCGCGACCCACGTCAGAATGAGGCGGCGGCAGCGGAAATCAATCGTACTTATGATATTTACCACAATGCACTCGCTGAGCTGATTCAGTTGCTGGGTGCCGGTAAAATCAATGAGTTCTTTGATCAGCCGACTCAGGGCTATCAGGACGCCTTTGAGAAGCCGTATCTTGACTACTTGCAGCAAAACGATCGTCTGTATGCTATCGCGGTAGAAGAGAGCAACGGTTCTTACTCGACGGCCGTATGGATAATTATCAGTGTCCTGCTGGTTGTGCTGGTGGTGATTGTCGCCGTATGGCTCGGCATTAAGCGTGGCGTTATCGGTCCGATGAATCATCTGATTGAAAACATCCGCCATATTGCCGGTGGCGATCTGGAACAGACTATCGATGTACACGGTAGCAACGAAATGGGCCAACTGGCCTCCAGCCTTCGTCATATGCAGTCTGAACTGGTGCGCACCGTGGGCGATGTCCGTAACGGCGCTGATGCCATTTACAGCGGCGCGAGCGAAATTTCGGCGGGTAACAACGACCTCTCCTCCCGTACTGAACAGCAGGCCGCTTCGCTGGAAGAGACTGCCGCCAGTATGGAAGAACTGACCGCAACGGTAAAACAAAACGCCGAAAACGCCCGTCAGGCCAGTCATCTGGCTAAGAGCGCATCCGATACCGCGCAGAAAGGCGGTAAAGTGGTGGACAATGTTGTGCAGACAATGCGTGATATTACCGCCAGTTCGCAGAAAATTGCCGATATTATCAGCGTGATTGATGGTATTGCCTTCCAGACCAACATCCTGGCGCTGAACGCCGCGGTAGAAGCCGCACGTGCTGGCGAGCAGGGGCGTGGCTTTGCGGTAGTGGCAGGGGAAGTCCGTAACCTGGCCCAGCGCAGTGCGCAGGCGGCGCGTGAAATCAAGAGTCTGATTGAAGACTCTGTCGGTCGTGTCGAGCTGGGCTCTACGCTGGTAGAAAGCGCCGGTGAAACGATGGACGAGATTGTCAGTGCGGTAACCCGTGTCACCGACATCATGGGCGAAATCGCCTCTGCCTCCGATGAGCAGAGCCGTGGTATCGATCAGGTGGGCCTGGCTGTAGCTGAAATGGACCGTGTGACCCAGCAGAACGCCTCACTGGTAGAAGAATCTGCCGCTGCGGCAGCCGCGCTGGAAGAACAGGCCAGTCGTCTGACGCAGGCGGTTGCCGTGTTCCGTACCCGTCGCGTATCCCGCGAAGCACCGGTTGCCGCATCCACGCTGAAAACCCCATCCGCAAGCCCAATGCCGCGTAAAGCGGCGGTCGGCGACGAAAACTGGGAAACCTTCTGATAAACCTCGCGCCCTGCTGACGCGGGGCGCACTTTATCTTTTTTCATCGTGCTATCCTTGGTTTTTTCCGCCGGAGAAGCACGATGAACCTGACCGCCATTTCTGCCCTTCACTACAGTAGCGAGCAGCTTTCTGCTTTTTTAGGCGAGTGCTTTGAAGGCTACAGTGTCCCTTTTTCGCTTCCCCCCGAGCGCTTTGCGCAACGTTTTGGCGCGGAGGATATCAGCCTGACGGACTCCTGCATCTGGTGGAATGACGACATGCGGGTGGCGGCAGCGATTATTACCCGGCGCGGCGAATCGGCAAGGCTGGGGGCTTTTTCTCTGATCCCGGCTTATCGCGGGAAAGGCTACGGCAAAAAGCTGCTGGCTCCGCTGTTGCAGGATTTGCGGGCGAAAGGCGTGCGGCAAATGTGGCTGGAGGTGATTCAGGATAACCTGGCGGGCGTTGGGCTTTATCGTTCACTCGGCTTTGAGATCCGCCAGGGATTATACGGTTTTCAGGGCGATGCGCGTCCCGGCATTGGCGATAATTTGCTGCGTGAGATTAATCCGCTTGAGGTGGTCTGGCGGTCGGTGGGGGAAGTAAAGGGGTCGCTGCCGTGGCTGGTCGACCCGCTCTCCGTGGTGTCGTTGCCGTGCCGGGCATTTGAATATCGCAAACATGCGTATGCCATCGTCGCGACCCTGACAGAAAAACCGCAACTGCGCTTTCTCTATGTTGAACCGGAGTACCGCCGCAAAGGCTTTGCCCGCGAGATGCTAATGACCCTCAATCATCATTTTCCTGGCCTGACTACCAGCGTGGCGGTGCCGGAATCCTTCACCCCGCTGTTTTCGTCAGCGGGGTATTCGGTGATGGAGATTAGCCAGTTTGAAATGCGGGCGATGCTGTGATCGCCCGGTTTGTTCATGCGTGTTGCTTCGGATCGCTGATCGGTTGGCGAACCAGCACAACATAAGCAATTGCTCCCAGCACCGTCACACAGCCGCAGATAATCAGCGCCAGGCGGAATGACTGGGTGGTATCGACGATAAACCCGGTCACGATCGGTGCAAACGAGGCGCAGATAAAGCTCGCGAAGTTCTGGATACTGCCCACCGAGGCCGTCATCCTTGATGCCACCGCGACGTGAATCAATCCCCAGCATGATGTTCCCGCAAAGTGGATACAGAACAGCGCCATGCCAATCAGCAAGACTGCGGCCAACGACGTCGTGGCCTCAGGTACGACGAAAGTAAAGGCGGCGGAACAGAGCATCCCGGTGATGATACTGATTTTGCGGCTTTTGATCGGCGCCATGCCACGCCTGACCAGCCAGTCGGTGATATACCCGTTGGTCAGCATCCCGGCAGCGCCAAACAGGAAAGGGATTGCTGCCATCATGCCGGTGCTTTTCAAATCGAGATTGTAAGAGGTTTGCAGGTAACCAGGCAGCCAGGCAAGGTAGAGCCAGGCGGTGTAATTGATACCGCTAAAGCCAAGCATCATGCCCCACATCGTTCGGTTACGAAACAGGCTGCGCCATTCTGCGAAACTCAGCGGATCGCGACGAACGTTGACACTGCCAGCATTCAGATAGGCCTGTTCAACGCCGGTTAGCTGCAAATCTTCGCGGTTGCGGTAGAGCATGTACCAGCCAATGGCGAGAAAGATCCCGAGCACGCCGATAACGATAAACATGCCGCGCCAGCCGATCATTAACATCATTGCGGCAAGAATGGGCGGACTAATGGCGACGCCAATGGTTGATGCGGCATTAAAAAAGCCCATCGGGCGACCGCGCTCTTTAATGTTGAACCAGTCGTTGATCACTTTCACGCCGCACGGGTTCATTGGCGCTTCACCCAACCCCATGCCGATACGTACCAGCACGAATTGAGTGAAGCTGTGCACCATGCCGGAAAGCGCCTGGAACAGCGACCAGAAGAACATGCCCAGGCCGAGCATGATGCGCGGGCCTTTGCGGTCAAGCAGAGGGCCACACGGAAGCTGCCCAATACCATAAGCCAATGAAAATACGGAAAGCAGGGCGCCAATTTCGGTGGCACTCAGGCCTAATTCCTGGCGAATGGTTAAATTCGCGACCGATAACGAACTTCTGTCGAGGTAATTGATAACCGCAGCAAAAAATAATAAAAGCATCGCTGTGGTTTGAATTCGCTTAATTCTGGCGCTACGTTTTAATAAACCCTCTGGCGGAACAGGAATATCCGCTTCGGTTGTTTTATCAAACGTTGTCCGTGGGTCGAGGGTAATATCGTTTTTTTCCACGCCTGACTCCAAAAATGTCACTTATCTCCCTGCGTGATTTTTCAACGAAGGAGAAAATATCAATCCCGATACCAGATTAATAAATCTGACACCACTCACTTACATCCAGCTAATTCAGTCGACTCATTCAGAGAATAGAAGCGGTATTATTTTTATTTCTGCGCCTTTTAGCAGAAGCGTGCTCCGGATTGAAATTTGCTGTTTTTAATTGGTACTTAATAGTGAGCGGAAAGGGATTGCTGAATTGAACGGATCATGGATTCTTTAGCGGTATGCAGATGGTTGCGCAACGCGCACGTGGCATCGAGGTCGCTGCGGCACAGCAGGGCGCTGAGAATGGTCATATGTTCATCAATGGCGATAATATTACGCTGTTTCAGGTCACTTTCATCCCACTGATAATGGAAATGGAAGATAACAGAGATGATTTCAAGCGATTGATTGAAAAAGATATTATCAGCGGCGGAAAGCAATAGCGCGTGGAAGTCCCGATCCAGTTGCGAAAACATGCGAAAGTTGTCGCCGATGCTATCGCGAAGCATGCGGTGGCGTTCAAGCAGCGTTCTGGCGCTCAGCCAGCGCGGGTCATCCGCAGGCAGGTTCAGGAAGTGTTGCAGGGCATGGGTTTCCAGCATTTCCCGCAGTTCAAAAAGCTGTTCGGCGTAACGTTGATCGAACTGCTTCATGCTCCACTGGCCGCGTTTTTCATTCTCAATCAGATTGTAACGCCCAAATTTGAGCAAATATTCCCGCACAACTACCGGGCTGACACCTGCCTCACGCGCCAGTTGTAGCTCGGAAAAAGATTCGCCGGCGCGCAGCTGGCGCTGGTTAATCATGGTGAAGAAGGCTTGCTCAAAAATACGGTTTTGCTCGGCCAGCGGTGCGCTGATGCAGTTGAAGCCATCTTCCTGCGTGGGTTTGCGGACAATACACCAGGCGCCCGCAGACTTGACCAGGACTCCGCATTCGCACAGATGCGACAGCAGGTGCCGTACGGTTGTGCGGCTGATGTTATACATTTCCGCCAGCGCGTTTTGTGTGGGTAGCGGGGAGGGAATATGGCCGCGCGCTATATCGTCAATCACCTGGTTAATCACGTTATGGCGTAAATTTTGCGAACGGCTCATCGTTATCTCCTGTTTTTTTATTATTAAAAACCTATTTAAAACATTTTTATGGGCTGAGTTTCACAATTCAGCGCGACGATTCCGTTTTAATTCTCCTTTTCCCCGATATCTGGTGCAACAAGAAACACGGGAGAATGAACAATGACCACAATGAATGTCCTGGTATGCCAGGAGCCAAAAGTAATGATTTGGGAAAAACGTGAAATTCCAAAGCCTGGCGATGATGAAGCGTTAATAAAATTAAAAACAGTAGGGATATGTGGGACAGATATTCATGCCTGGGGAGGTAATCAACCTTTTTTTAGTTACCCACGAGTATTAGGCCATGAAATATGTGGTGAAATTGTTGGGCTGGGGAAAAATATAAATCATTTGCATAATGGTCAGCAGGTTGTGGTTATTCCTTACGTTTCCTGCCGTAAATGTCCGGCTTGCCGTAGTGGGCGCACCAACTGCTGCGAGAACATCTCCGTGATCGGCGTGCACCAGGATGGCGGTTTTAGTGAGTTTTTAAGCGTGCCGGCGAACAGCCTGCTGGTGACTGACGGGATTGATCCGCACGCTGCCGCATTGATCGAGCCTTATGCGATCAGTGCCCATGCGGTACGCCGTGCAGCGATCCTGCCGGGTGAACAGGTATTGGTCGTGGGGGCGGGGCCAATTGGCCTGGGGGCGGCGGCCATTGCTAAAGCGGACGGGGCGCAGGTCGTGGTGGCTGATACCAGCGCGGCACGTCGTGCGCATGTCGATACATTTCTGGGCTTAACGACTCTCGATCCGTCTGCTGCGGATTTTGACGCCAGTTTGCGTGCCGCTTTTGGCGGTTCGTTAGCGCAGAAGGTGATCGATGCCACGGGTAATCCGCAGGCGATGAATAACACGGTGAACCTGATTCGCCACGGCGGCAGCATCACGTTTGTCGGTTTGTTTAAAGGGAATTTGCAATTTTCCGATCCGGAATTCCACAAAAAAGAGACCACCATGATGGGGAGCCGTAACGCGACGGAGGAGGATTTTGCCAAAGTCGGGCGTTTGATGGCGGAAGGGAAGATCACGGCACAAATGATGCTGACACATCGCTACGAGTTTCACGCACTGGCGGAAATCTACGAACAGCAGGTGATCAACAATCGTGAATTAATCAAAGGAGTTATTCATTTCTGAGTGCCTTTCGGCACGCAGATGGGGTGAGTTGAGGCGGCGGTTGTCACGGGGGCATCCGCCCGCGAAAGTACCTTGCAAAGACAGGCAGCACTAACAATTGCTATTCAGCGCCCAGGCCAGTTCGGGCGCATTTTTTTATCCTGCCCTTTCAACAACTTTGATCTCTACCATCCCGATACCGAGCTTGCGCGGGGAGTGGCCGAGAATGTTCCCCTCATTGGTGGATTCGGGTTCCGGCGGCACAATCACCAGCGTATTACTGCGTGTCGGATTGTTGAAACGCAATGTGGTGGTGGAAACATCGTTGCCCAGCATCAGCGTTTGTTCCTCGTCGCCTACTCTTACCGGAATAGGGCGATTGGCGTTTGCGCCATAAGCCTTTGCGGTGATCACCAGATCAAAGGATTGTGGCAGCGGGTCGTTAAACTCTATTTCGACTTCGTTGCCGAGCTGCGCATTCGACCAGCGTCCCCAGCTTTCCGGGCGGGAAATGCCGCTGAATTTTTTCACTTCCTCTGGTGCACCCGCGACGTTGAAGACAAAGCTGTCGGCTTTGTAGCGGATGTCGTCATCGACAATTTTCAGCATATCCACATTTTGCTTGTAACGGTCGGTGCTGATGATGGTGTCTTTGAACGCCGTTTTTCCTTTCCACTGATCTTTATCGACCGCCTGGACCTTCTGCTCACCGCCAAGCTGCCCCTGCGATACGCACCAGTCGGTGGAAAGCACCAGCTCCGGCGCCCACAGGCGGGCCATTTTGTAGCATTGATCAATCCAGACAAAGTTATCGCGTGGGGCGAAATCGGCGAGCTGGAAACGCAGCGGCGCGGAGTATTCGCTTTCCGGGATAGGCTCGATGCGTTTTGATGACACACGTACCAGCAGCGGAAGGCGGAAATTGCTGCCGGAGAAAGCAATCATCTTTTTATCGCGATCGATGGTGAAGTCCTTCATCTGTTTCGGGAAATTCCACAGGCGAATGATATCGGGCTTCCAGGCGACAATTTTCTCTTTCATATTGAGGAATTCGCCGGAAAGCGACTGCCCTGACAGGCTGCTACGCCCAAGACCGAGGTAGTTATCGCCACCGAGAATATCCAGCACCGTGGCGCCGTTATCCATGGTGCTGCGCTTCACTGCCAGCGTGTCCTGCTGTGGATCATCGCCGCGCAGAACGAAAAACAGATTCTTACGGTCCTCTTTATTCAGGTATTTCCACGCCGTATTGTTCATGGCCAGATGGTCGGAGGAGACCACAATGACCGTATCTTTAAACCAGGGTGAGGCTTTTATTTTGTTAATCAGCGCGGCGATATGCTGTTGGCTACAGGTCACGGCGCTAAACGACTGATTTGGTTTACCCTCGTAGCTATAGCTTTTACGCCCACAGGTTCGGGAGATAAAACCGTCCGGGTGGTGGGTATCGACAGTTAACGCAAATAGTGAGAAACGTTGCCCGGAGCGCGAAAGCGTCTCGTACTTTTTCCATACTTCATCCAGCACGGTATCGTCGTAGAAGCCCCAGTCATTGCGGTATTTAGGGTCGCTCACTTCGCCTTTTAACTCTTCTGCGCCGACCAGATGATCAAAGCCATGCGATTTAAGGAACACATCTTTACCGGCAAAACGCAGGTTTGCGCCCTGCACAAAATAGTTCTGGTAGCCGGAGTTTTTCAGGATGTCGCCAAGACAGATGTTTTGCGGGAAAAAGCTGGAAACAGACGCAGATGCGTTACCTTCAAACGGCGCAAACAGTGGGATCCCACACTGTGAGGCGACCATGCCGGCAATGGTGTAGTCCGTACCGGGCAGCTGTTCCGTTTGCGAAAAATCCAGACCTTCTTCTTTTAATGCGCCCAGTTCAGGGGTAAGGCCAGGAAACGCGTCATCATCAAAATAGGTGCGTTCCAGACTCTCGCCGTAGATATAGACCAAGTTCAGCTTCGGATTCGGGATCTTTTTCGCCGGTTCACGATAATATTCTGCAAAATCAGGATCGCCTTCGCGGGATTGTGATTTTACGAGCTCAGTAATTTGATGAAATGCCGGGCTTGCGTCCACGGAGCCGAGTGCCAGCAACAGCGCCAGCAGGCTATAACCAAAGTGATAAGGGCGATGGCGACGGCGGCGCAGCACCCAGCCCAGCACGCCAAAAACCGCAGCCAGTGCGAGAACCAGGGCCGCACCTGGCAGCAGGTATTTACGCACCCCCGCGCCTGTCAGGCTATTGGTCAGCGTGTAGATAACCGCATCATTGATCCCATCGCCAGTGAAGTAGTTACTGGCGTAAAGGGTGATGTTTAACAGCACAAAGAAACCCAACACCAGCAATATTGCAGTGAACCACCAGGTATTACGGCCCGCTTTAGAGGCGTAAATCGCCACGGACGCGAGAAATAAAACAATAGAAAGTAACTCGGACAACCGTCATTCCTCTGCGACACCAGCATCCTGCTGGCAGAAATCCTTTAGGGCAACAATTTAATTGCGATGTCATGTAGCTGCAATTGTAGTGTCATCTTTATACAGATTTATTCGGAATTGGTTTAGAAAGATTTAAGTATGACCGCTGCCGCTTTCTCTATGGGGAGAGAAGGCTGGCAGGTAAACAAGGAAGGCGTCGCGCCTGCGGCCTTGGGGTGGCAAACGCGACGTTATGTGGCTCAGGAGAGAAAATTTACGCCCTGTTTCAGGACAATATCACAGGCTTTGGTTTTCACTTTCTCTGCCAGCGGCGTGCTGCCAATATTATTCAGATTGAGCTGCTCGCCGTTTTTGGTGTTTAACATCCCCTGCAGGCCTTCGAGATAGTTGGGGTCTTTCTGTTGCTCTGTCTGAGTACTCAGGCCAAGCTTATCCAGTACCTGATTTTTGATGTTATCGGTGTTAGTCAGCGAGGCGAGCTTATGTTTGGCGCAGTAAGACATTACGCCTGCTGCATTATTCATGGTGCTCGCGCTTAGTGACTGATTACCGCCATTAAGCAGGCCCGTCAGTGAAGACAGAGACATACCGCCTTGCTGCTGACCTGCACCGGAACCGCTCTGCTGACTAAGCTGACTGGCGGCACTGGAAAGATTTTCCTGCCAGGACGCGGCGTAACTCGCGTGAGTGAAAAATGCGCCGCTGGCGAAAGCGACGCAGAGGAGGTGTTTAGCAAAGGACATGGCTTAATCCTGGGGGTAGCCTGAAAGCGCACATTATACACCAGCAGGCGTCCGGATTAAGGAGGGGAAAACTCTCAATACTCTTTGCCGGTAACGCGGCTACGGTAGCTGTCCCAGTTAAAGATGACCCACAAACTGTTGCCCAGGCGCATCCTGTCCATGACGCGTTCACCCAATAGCTTATTCATCTCTTCCAGATTGCTGTTGGTGAGCATACCTGTCGGGCGTTTTGAGGAAGAACGACGATCGACAATCTGATTAATGATCACTTTTTCGTAGCGTGATTCGGTTTGCATGCCGATCTCATCGATAACCAACAGATCCACGCTGCTAAGATCGTTCAGTAGCTGTTCTTCGCTGTTATCGCGGTTACCAAAAGTCTCTTTCATGGCGGACATGATGTCAGCGACCGTGATGATCAACACGGATTTGCCGTGCAGTAGCAGTTCATTGCAGATAGCGGCCGCGAGGTGATTTTTACCGGTACCCGGTTTGCCGGAGAAGATAAAGCTGGCAATGTTTCCATCAAATTCAGCCACATACTGCCGCGCCTGGCTCAGCGCGCGCATCTGGCCTTCGCATTCCACTTTGTAATTATCAAAAGAACAATTCTGGTGAAGCGGACGGATACCTGAGCGATTAAAGGTGCGCTGCATTTTCATCGCCCGATTTTCGCGGGCAATCGCGGCGGCGCGGATCTTGCCCTGCTCCTTCTGCCAGGCCATGAGTTCCTCGCCGTTTTTAAACGCGGGCTGAGTATTGGCAGGCATCATCCGTTGCAGACGTTTCATCAGTTCAGCGACGTTTTTCATCGTTATCCTCTAAAACCTGGTGGAATTTGGCTGTCAGGCTGGGAAATCGCGTTAATGTCGCGTTTCGCCGCGCCGCCCTGATTGGCGCGATTTATCTGGATGCTTCGCGCCAATTTTTGCTGCCACTGTACATGGTGGAACACTTTCCCTTCGGCTTGCCAGTAAGCAATAAAAGCCGCCAGTTCTTCCGGCGCAACGGGCTGGTCAAGGGCAATGCCCCAAAGCGCCGCAAGACGCTGAAAATCCGCATCTGGCTGCCAGCCGGCATACATGGCAAATTTCCCCATTGGGACATTTACCGGCGTGGCGGCCGGCTCTTCGTAAAATTGATTATCCAGCGTGATATCGCTGGCCGGGCGCGCCAGACGTGATTCCAGCGCCAGCAATTCTGCCAGACGTTCGGGGGTAATAGCGTAAAACGCAGGGCTGTTATTAGCAAAAACAGCGACTGCGCCCCCTTCCGTTCGTGCCAGAACGCTTTCATGATCGCGCATAAAATCATCAATGCCGATAACGGTAGAAGTCAGAATTCTGGAAGACATAGCGCGTTCTCAAACAGGGCAACAACAGAAAGACGTTCTGCGAAGATTTTCGCAGACATAATGACACATAGTAACACAGTGGAAGGCGGGGGGAGCAGAGACGAAAAAGCCGGGTTGCCCCGGCTGTGTGTTTTCCCAATGGTGCTGGCTGCCGGATCTTTGGCTAATGCCCGTCCGGCTTAGTATTACGCGATGATGTTTAACGTAACATCGACGTTGCCACGAGTGGCGTTAGAATAAGGGCAGACAATATGTGCGGCATCGACCAGTTTCTTCGCCTCTGCGGCGTCCATTCCTTCCAGGTGGATATTGAGTTTGACCTCAATCCCAAAGCCGGTCGGGAGCGGACCGATACCCACTTCTGCTTCGATAAAGGCGTCTTTTGCAATAGCGATTTTGTCGCGACCAGAGACGAACTTCATCGCACCCAGGAAACAGGCTGAATAACCTGCGGCAAACAGTTGTTCCGGGTTGGTGACTTCACCGCCTGCGCCACCCATCTCTTTCGGTAAACCCAGTTTGACGTCCAGTACCCCGTCAGAAGAGGTTGCGCGACCTTCACGGCCACCAGTGGCTTTGGCTTTGGCGGTATAAATCACTTTTTCTAAAGACATAACAGGTTCCTTTTCGTAATTGTCGTTTGCTATAAAATAGCGCGCTATATATATGGGCGCATAAAACCGTCCACAGTCGGGCTTATGCTTGCTGAAACTGTTGGCGCAATACTTCGAGCTGCTGCTTTAGCTCCATCAAATGCTTGTGGTCACATTCGAACGAACACATGACCGCATTCGGTATCGCTTTTGCCTGTTGTTGCAATTCCCGACCTGCCTCGCTCAGGGTGATAACGACCTGGCGTTCATCCTGGCGGGAACGTTGGCGAATAATTAACCCGGCGCTTTCCAGCCGCTTCAGCAACGGAGTAAGGGTTGCCGAATCCAAAAATAAGCGTTCACCAATCTCTGAAACCGTGACGTCATCTTGTTCCCACAACACCAGCATCACCAGATACTGTGGGTAGGTCAGATTCATCGGTGCCAGTAGCTGCCGATACAGCTTGTGCAGCGCCAGGTTTGTTGAGTACAACGCAAAACAAAACTGGTTATCTAACGCGAGCTGCGCATTCGCGGGCGGAGTTGATTTCGTTTTCATGTTTTTGAATATAGATAGTGCACGATTTAATTGCAAGTTATTTTTTTAGGGACAGATATAACGCAACACAACTTGTACCGCCATTTGTCGATAGTGCTGACGCTGCTGCTGCTGATCTTCGTCCGCTTCGAAGAGCATAGAGAACGAATAACTATTGGCAACGTAATGAAAACTAAAGCTACTGATCAGCCGATGAAGATCGCGCGCGCAGACGCTTTGGTTGAATAGCTGCTTTTGCTGGCCACGACGCAAAATATCTTCCAGCAGCGTCAGGGCGCTGAGATTGACCTCACGCAGCCAGGTCGATTGCTGGATGAAACGGCCGCGTTGCATGTTCTCCATGCAGATGATGCGAATAAAATCCGGGTGGTCGGCGTGGTAATCAAAATTACTCTCGACCAGCTGTACCAGCGCTTCGACCGGCGGCTGAGCGGCGAGTTCGAGGGATTTTTCATTGGCGCGAATGGCAGCATAAACATACTCAAGAACCTGCAAATACAGGTTTTCTTTGGTTTTATAGTGGTACACCACCATGCGCTTTGTTGTGCCGGCTTTTTCCGCGATTTGTTCCATGCGGGCGCCATTGAGCCCATATTCTGCAAACAGGGTAATTGCGCTGAGGAAAATTTTGTCCTTCACCCGGGTATCGTCAAAACTGTCCGGTGAATAAATGTCATGGTGTTCCACATCCGCTCCTGGTCAGTCACAATCGGTTCGGGGAATTATCACCATGGCAAAGAAATAACTCAAATTTCACACACGTGGGCGTTTGCGGTAAATCCACAGTCCTGGGATCGACAGGCCGATTGAGAGCGCGCCGACAATCGATGACGCTTTGAGAAAATTGGTCAGCAAAAGAATCATCAGATCTTCGTTATAGCCGAGATGACTGATCTTCACGGCGGAGATCATCGCGGTATAGGCTGATATCCCGGGAAACATGGGAATCACTGCGGCAACCGTAAAGACTTTGGGATGCGCGAGATACCAGCGTGACCAGCGTATCCCAATACTGCCTACCAACATGGAGGCGATAAATGTCGACCACTCGATGTTAAAGCCCCAATAAACCATGGCGAAGCGCGTACCGTGACCGATTGCGCCCAGCAGTGCACACCAGGGCAGCGCGCGATGCGGGACATTAAACACCATTGCAAAACCCACGGCCGGGATGGCGGCCAGCACCATATCCTGGATCAAATTAAGTAAAAACCAGATTACATCCATCCGCGTAGTCCCCACATGGTCATAGCCAACACAACACCAATACAGGTGGCGAGAGTTAACAGGCTGGCGATAGCCCAGCGAGCGAGGCCTGTATTGATATGGCCTTTAAACATATCTGCGACGGCATTGATCAGCGGGAAGCCGGGGACCAGCAATAAAACACTTGCTGCCATGGTGACCGTGGAGGTATGCAGGAAAACGGGCAACGTGAGCATAAGCCCGGAAATTGTGGTCGCCACGAACGCCGTGATACAAAAATTTATTTGCGGGTGCATATGACGGTTTGCCAGCACCAGTCGGACATACATCGCCACACTGCTGGCGCAGAAGGTGATAAACGCGCCATCCCAGCCGCCATTATTCAGCCGACAAAAGCAGGCACAGGACAGGCCAACCATCAGCGTGACCAGCCAGCGCGGGTAACGCAGCGGTTTGACCTGCGAGAAGCGCTTTTCGACATCGTGAGCGTCCAACAGCCGGTGCTCCGCCATGATGACGATATGCTGTACTTCCGTCACCACATGCATGTTGATGCCGCGATCGCTGTTTTTTCGCGTCGACGTCAGACACTGACCGTCTTTAATGGTCGTCAGCACAATGGCGTTTGATGAGATAGAGCTTTCGACGCTATCCATGCCCAGTGCCAGTCCCAGACGCGTGGATAATTCTTCTACCAGTGCGCTTTCTGCACCGTGTTGCAATAATAAAAGGCCGCACTGGATACACAAACGTGTAATGGCGCGTTGTGTTGACTGGTCTTCTTGCATGATAGCTCTGGTAATGTTGCACAAGGCCCACAAGGCGTGGCGCGAAAAGTAATTTTTAACACAGGAAGCCATGTATTTGGCGTGGTGATAGATCAAGATCCGTGCAATAAATCACAAAATGGTACGGTTTTGCCGGTTACTGGCAGGATTGTGCGCCCTTACCGTAAGGGAAAGGGAAACCTACGCTGTATGAGAGGCAAAAAGACAGATTCATTTCGTCGATGTATTTCTTTTAAATAAATATATATTTTATGATTAATTAATTTCTGTTTCTCTTTTTGTCTTTTAAAGAGTACGTACCAGGTATCATTATTGGCCTGTAAGATATATTGACACCCCATTAAGCTGTTTTTATAATCACTAATTGTTACAACCGAATATTGACAAACACTCTCGTCATATTTTTATTTGATATTTATTAATAGGTAGTTTCCGCTGACACGGTGGTTGGCGTTATTAGTAAATATTCACATTACTTATTTTATAAGGCTCGCGAATGGATGCGGAGGTTACATGTTATCGAGAAGCTGTAAATATGGAATAGTTGTCAGCAAAATTCCCGTCATGACTGTTGGTCTGGGGGATATTCTGGAGCGCCATTTCCCCGAATATGAATTAACGTATTGTCGTTCTTTAGAAGAGATAACACTATTACAGTTACGCCGCGCCTCACTGGTCATCGCTGATCTTTCGGGCGAACAGCGTCAGATGCGCAATGCCTGTGAACAATATTATTCCCTTCTTTCTCAATATACTGATATTCATTGGATATTCTTTGTTTCACGTACGATTTATCCCATGGCTGTTGAATTGCTGATGCGTCCTTGTAGCACCTTACTTTCAGACAGAGAACCGGTGGACGGTGTCATAAAGGCTATTCGTGCTGGTGATGAAAGCGCAGAAAGAATTAGTCAGACTTTATTATCAGCAGATTTTTTCGATGCAGAAGAGGCTGTTAATAAGCTGGAGTCATTAACGCTTTCTGAGCGAAAGGTATTCCGTCTGTTAGGTAAAGGGTGGGGTATTAATCAAATTGCGATGCTGCTTAAAAAAAGCAATAAAACGATTAGCGCGCAAAAAAACAGCGCCATGCGTCGACTGTCATTACGGAGCAACGCGGAAATGTACGCATGGATTAATAGCGCGCAGGGTGCTAAAGAGCTGAATCTTGTGTCGGCGTATGGAGAGCAATCAGAATGGAAATCAGTGCCGGGAAAAAACATGTTGCCATCATCGAGAGATGCATGATGAGTGAGGCTGGTCTGCGCCATTTATTCGCATCGCCAGTCATGAAATCATATCACTTTCATTTTTTTAACAGTCACAAAGCATTTGTCGAAGCGCAGAAAAAGACATTTTTCTTTTCAGTGATTTATTCGCTATCAAGTATGCGAGAACTGCGTCGGGAATGTCTGCTTTGCTTACACGCCTTGTCGCTGACAAATCCAGGCATTCAGCGGATCGTACTGGCGGATGATGACCGTGAAGCACGCCTTGTCAGTCGCCTTTCTCCGTCACGATTGCACGGGGTTTTAAGTAAATCGGCTTCATTGCCCATTTTACTTGGACACATTGGTACTCTGTTGGGGGAGACCCGCCGTGTTAACGAGAACGTGGTTAATCACTGGTATGTCAGCCAAAATCGCACGTTGAGTCCGACCGAGCGCGCCATTTTGCAATGCATGACGCGTGGCCTGTCGATGCCAGAGATCGCTGTACAACTGGAACGTAACATCAAGACTATCCGGGCGCATAAATTTAACGCCATGGCTAAGTTAGGGGTGAATTCTGATGTAGGGCTGCTGAATGCGGCAGATATTTTAACCTGGGTTCCTGCGGCTGCTGCATTGAAAGGACCCCAATCCGCAGCATAGTCAGCGTATTAAGTGCCAGGTTAGCCGCCTGGCACTGTTCCGGTTACTCACAAACATCAATCCATTTTGCGTCCGTTAATTGTGCCATGCGTTCCGGGGAAATACGCACTGCGCTATGGATTGCACCCGCGGCCGGGAGGACTTCTGCGTAGTGTTTCAATGAAACATCACAATAAACGGCCAACGGGTTTTCCAGCCCGAACGGGCAGACACCGCCAACCGGATGACCGGTAAGAGTCACCACTTCATCGCTGCTGAGCATTCTCGCTTTTGCGCCGAAAGTGGACTTTAGCTTTTTATTATCCAGACGGGCATCGCCTTTCGCGACAACGAGCACCACGTCGTTTTTGATTTTGAGAGATAACGTTTTGGCTATCTGACCGGGTTCAACATTATGGGCGGCAGCAGCCAGTGCGACGGTTGCGGTACTTTGGTTGAGCTCGATGATGTCAATATCGGGGGCGTGTTCGGCAAAAAATTGCCTGACAGACTGCAAACTCATTTTCTTCTCCTGAACATAACCTTCAATAATCTGTCACAACCCTGTGAACCCTGTAAATATCTTGTCAAAACAATCCCGTTACCACGCGTTTCACGATCACCTTCACAATCGCAGAAACCGGTTACAGTAACCGGTTGCAGTGTTTTTCATCGGGGTTAATACTGATTTTGTCACTTCCTCTGTCCCGATAATCAATAAGAGCCGTCTATGAAACGTATCCTGCTTCGCTGTAATGCTGGTTCGTTAACCAGCATGGTCTTAAACCCTAAAAATGGATTGCTGCACGGCAGAACATTCGCTGTTGCGCTGAATTATATAGACTGACAGGAGAGCCGCTATGTCTGCCAATCATGCATTGTTTAACGTGATTTTTCGCTTTATCGAAAACTACGTCAGCCCTATAGCCGGGCGAATTTCTTCCCAGCGTCATGTCATGGCCATCCGTGATGGTTTCATTTCTGCCATGCCGTTTATGATAGTCGGTTCATTCCTGTTGGTCTTCGCCTACCCGCCATTTTCGCCGGACACGACGTGGGGCTTCGCGCGTGCGTGGCTCGATCTGGCAAAGCAGTATGAAGGTCGTATTTTGACGCCGTTCGATATGACGATGGGCATTATGTCTATCTACATCTGCGCGGCTATCGCCTATAACCTGGGCAAGCATTATGTGAAGTCACATCAGCTCGATCCCTTTATGTGTGCCATGCTGTCGCTGATGGCCTTTTTACTGGTTGCGGCTCCCAAAACGAATGGTACATTGCCGGTAGATAGCCTTGGAGGAACCGGGATTTTTACCGCGATACTGGTTGCCGTGTACTGTGTGGAGATGATGCGTTTCCTCAAGGCGCACAATATCGGCATCCGCTTGCCTGACCAGGTGCCGCCGATGATTAAAAACTCATTTGACCTGCTGATTCCGGTGCTGGTGGTTGTGCTGACCCTCTATCCGTTGAGCCTCCTTATTCAGTCGCAATTCAATGTATTGATTCCGCAAGCTATTATGGAGCTCTTCAAACCGCTGGTCTCGGCTGCGGATTCGCTGCCTGCGATTTTACTGGCGGTACTGATCGGACATTTACTGTGGTTTGCCGGGATTCATGGGGCGGCGATTGTATCTGGTATGCTGCAAATGTTCTGGCTGACTAACCTTGGGCTGAACCAGACGGCGCTGGCACAGGGTGCGCCGTTGCCGCATATCTTTATGGAGGCCTTCTGGACGTTCTTTATCGTTATTGGCGGGTCCGGTGCGACCATGGGGCTGGTGTTCTGCTATCTGCGCAGTCGCTCGGTGCATTTACGCTCTATCGGTCGTTTAAGCATTGTCCCCAGCATGTTCAATATTAATGAGCCGGTTATTTTTGGTACGCCGATCGTTATGAATCCGGTGTTCTTTATTCCTTTCCTGCTGGCACCGTTAGTTAATGCCATTATTGCCTGGGCGGCGATGAAAATGGATTTGATTGGTCGCGTGATTTCTGTTGTTCCGTGGACCGCTCCTGCACCTATTGGCGGGGCGTGGGCGCTCGGCTGGGATTTCCGTGCCGCGATTCTTGTCGTGATCCTCGCTGTTATCTCCGCCATCATCTACTACCCGTTCTTTAAAGTGTATGAGAAACAGTTACTGGAACAGGAAGCGGAAGAGGCGCAACGCGCAGAAGAAAATCAGCAAGTGGCCTAAATAAATGCAAAAAGGCAACGAAAGTTGCCTTTTTAAGTATTTACTCCCTCTCCCTGTGGGCAGAGGAATCCCCGGTCATATTCCGTTTTACAGCGATAACACCGCCTAATGAGAATAAAACAGTGACAACGATGACAGGGGCCGGCTGAAAATGGATGAGGTGTGACGGCTGACCGGGAGCCGCGGTGAGGGCATAAAGACGCATCGCTTCACAAGCGTGAGGGTATCTGGTCGCATGACGCTATTTTTTTAGTGTGCAGTCTCCGCACTGCTGAACATCTGGCAAGCGATATCGCTGGCAGCAGGTCCGCCTGACCAGCACGCCATCACGGTTGACAACAGTCCGCCACAAAGGGTTGTCGTTGCCGTTTGAGAGCGTTTTCTCGAAGAAACAGAACTGTCGCAGTGCGGCGACACGCTCATCACCCAGCAAAGGCTTCATTTCGCCCAGACACCAGTTAATCAGATAACCCGTATTGCTCCAGATAAGCTTACCGTTGATCTCGCCTGTAGCCTCCAGTGCCGCGACGACAGGGGACATCGCCCGGATGATTAATGCCTCAATGCGCGGGATGTCGCCCTGGGTTGTCAGCGCCTCATCCTGCTCTACATCCATCCAGAAGCAGGCGGCGCGGCCGGTTTCATGAAACTCGACGTGCAGGTGTTCAGGTGAAAGATCGACGGCGATTTTTTGCGTTAATAAGGCCACCAGTAGCGGCGGCACCATCAGGCCGAGGTACCACTGTGCCCATAATGACAACAATGGTTTGCCTTCCTGCGACAGCGTTGGCTGCTTTAGATAGATATGCTTTGCGTAAGTGGTCCGTAGTGACTGCAAACGGTCCGGTCGCGCCCATTGCATCAGGGTTAGCGTCTGTTGTGGCGGAAGCTCGTTCAGCTTGATGAAATCGAGAAGATGAGGGCGCAGACGGGCAAGGATGTCGCGCACATCATTCGCCAGAGTGTCACTCTCAGTGAAGAGTCTCGCCCGACGGATCACAAATTCATTAACGGGTACGCAACGATAAGCCATAGTGTCAGAAAGATAGAAATCTAAATGATAATGATTTCCAATCCTAGCGAGAGGCCAGATCTATAGCAAGATGTTTATCGTAAAGTCAGTCTGGACAGGTCGAATCAGGCGACCTGCAAGTCACTGCTGACGAGAATACTGTTCCGTCCCTGATGTTTCGCTTCGTACAACGCTTTATCTGCTTTATCGAGCGCGTCATCGATGTCGCCATCTTCCAGCGGCGCAATGCCAATACTCACCGTGACGTTGGTCGCTACACTCTCATTAAACATATGCGGGATTTTCAGATCGTAAACGTGTTGACGAATCCGCTCCGCCGCAAGGCGAGCACGTTCCAGGTCGACACTGTTTAATAAGATCAGAAACTCTTCACCACCAAAGCGGGCGACAATATCTCTGGAGCGCACGGCATTACGAATGGCGGCAGAAACGCGAATTAATGCCTGGTCGCCCATCATATGACCGTAGTGATCGTTATAAGCTTTGAAGTGGTCGATATCCAGCAGTAACACGAAACGGGTACCGTCATCGAGCGCCAGCAGATTGTCGAGCTTGTTTTGCAGGCCACGCCGGTTGTAGAGCCCCGTGAGGGGATCCAGCATACTTAGATCATTCAGCGTCTTACGCTCTTGCATCAGACGATACATCAGAGCCTGTGAGAAATTATCATTGCGCTTTTGAATCACATGCTGAATAGCAATTCCGATCATGGGGAGTGCAAACGCGTAGATAATCCGCAATGTTATTTCACCGCTGCTTAACCAAAAACACCCCATGAAGGCAGGCGAAGAGTGCAGCATAAATGCAATGATATTATTAGAGAAAGCGAGCGAACCAATAAATAAAACACTTAATAGGGCGATAAGGAGATAGGTTGAATCATTATCTCTTAATTCCGTGGATTTAATAATGATATGCCATGCCCACATACAGCCAAATAAAAATGAGATCAGCGTTATATTTATTTTCTTTTTTGGAAATTTCCAGTGCCAGAGCAAACCCGCCAGGCTTGACACCAGGATCAGGCATACGGGCAAGGTAAACGCACGCAGATTATAAAGTGGCAGTGCGATAGAAAAAAGGGCTGAGATGGTATTCAGTAACAAAAAGAGTCGCACAGATAAGCGATATTTCTTGTTACAAAGGGATTGCCAGGAGTGTGGTGTCATATTTAAAAAAAGTCGTTATTAATCTGCAATATGAAATTGAACTGGTTGCCAACGTGAAAAATAACGCGAAGAAAGAGTACCGCGAAAAAACGCAATTTTTAAGATTTAATTAAGTGGTGCTTAATTTATCACCTTCGCGAATCCCTGTCACCAGAAGATGCGTAAAGTTCATACCGATTCGCTAAGGTGTGCTGACAGATGAGAAATTTTATCATATGATATTGGTTATCATTATCGTTGTGAGAGTCTAAAGCATGTTGCAACGCACACTGGGGAGTGGATGGGCTATCTTGCTGTCCGGATTAATCGTCGCGATGATGGCCTTTGCGGATCTCTCTGCAGGCGCCTGGCGCTCGGTGATTGTCATGGGTTTGTTGCTCACGCCCGCGATGCTCTATCACAAAAGGTTACGTCATTTTGTTCTACTGCCGTCAGGGATTGCGCTTGTCGGGGGAATAATGCTGGTAATGCTGAATTTGAAGCTGATGGTGTAATACAGAGGTCATACAGGGGGAATAAGATATTTGGTGCGAGGGGGGGGACTCGAACCCCCACATCCTAAGGACACTAACACCTGAAGCTAGCGCGTCTACCAATTCCGCCACCTTCGCACATCTATCTTAATGGTCTTGATATCGCCTCGTTGGTGCGAGGGGGGGGACTCGAACCCCCACATCCAAAGGACACTAACACCTGAAGCTAGCGCGTCTACCAATTCCGCCACCTTCGCCCGGTGAGAGCAATATCAACGTGGATTATGGTGCGAGGGGGGGGACTCGAACCCCCACATCCAAAGGACACTAACACCTGAAGCTAGCGCGTCTACCAATTCCGCCACCTTCGCATACCATCGATACCCAATAAGTATCGTTACCACGGAGGCGCATTCTAGATGTTTTCCAGGTTTCGTCAATAGTTAATTGCATGTCGATTTTATAACTGCTTTAAAAACCAACACCTGGAATTTGCTGCGGAATTACCCGGTAACGAAATGCTACCGGGGAGCAGATATTAGCGTTTCGCCTGACGAGTCATCACTGTGCGGTAGACTTTAAAACGTCCGGTTTGCGCGATCACTTCGTGGAAACCAAAGGTCTCGTCCAGCACTGCCGGGTAGGGCAGAAAGGCGTTAGCGACGATACGCAACTCGCCGCCGCTGTTCAGATGCCGCACTGCGCCGCGGATCAGCGTTTGCGCGGCTTCCAGGCTTGTTTGCAGGCCATCATGGAACGGCGGGTTTGAGATAATCATATCGAAACGGCCGGTCACCTCAGAGAAGACATTGCTGGCAAATACGTCACCTTCAAAGCCATTCGCCGCAAGGGTTGCGCGGCTGGCTTCAATGGCTGGCGCAGAGACATCACACAGGGTGAGCCGTACTTTCGGCGAGTGGCTGGCCAGCACGGCTGCAAGTACGCCAGCGCCACAGCCGACATCCAGCACCTTTCCTTTAGTATGCGGCGTCAGCGTGGAGAGCAATAACTGACTACCGACATCCAGACCGTCACGGCTAAATACGCCCGGCAGCGTTTTAATAGCCAGCCCATCCAGTTGATATTCATCCCAGAATGCCTGAGCATCAAACGTTGGCTGTTTTTCCAGACGTCCATGATAAAGCCCGCAGCGACGCGCGCTGTCGACTTTATTCAGCGGCGCAAACTCCGCCAGCATTTGTTCAGCGCTGCGAACGCCGCTGCGGTTTTCACCCACTACAAAAATATCCGTGCCAACCGGCAGCAGCGACAGCAGGTTCATTAACTGAAACTGTGCTTCCGGCTTATTCTTCGGCCAGTAATAAATGAGCGTATCGCTCTCGCCAGTGGCAGCCTCGTCAAGGGTCAGCCCGAAAACGGCCTTGTCGCCCATCTGACGGCTGAGTGTCTGCCACTGATGGTATTGTTGTGTCCAGGCGCGGCTTTCAACCGACTCCAGCCTTGCAGGCAGGTCATCCTGTAAATCACCGGCAAAAAGAATGCGGCTCTGTTCGAAATCGTCACTGTGGCGCAGCAAGACTTCACTTGCCGGAGTTAAAGCAGACATGAATGGTTGGTTCCTCATTAAACTTAGGCGGGGATTATACACGTTATCCTCTATGCTGCCTCTTTGTTGGCTGCGACTTTATCCATCAATGCCCCTTATCTACTGGATGGCGAAAATTCGTCGGGTTTGTTATATTTGCGCGCCTGACAGACAGGAGTGTTTCGCTATGACTTCCCGACGCGACTGGCAATTACAGCAACTGGGCATCACCCAGTGGTCCCTGCGCCGTCCGGCGGCGCTGCAAGGGGAAATCGCCATTTCCCTGCCCGCGCACATCCGGTTAGTGATGGTGGCTTCTGATCTTCCCGCACTCACTGAGCCGCTCGTCGGCGATGTACTGCGTGCGCTTGCCGTCAGTCCGGACCAGGTTTTACAACTCACCCCTGACAGGGTAGAGATGTTACCGCCGGGCAGCACCTGCAACAGCTGGCGGCTGGGCATTGAATCGCCCGTCGCACTCAAGGGGGCGCAGGTAGCAACGCCTGGCCTCAATGAACTACGGGGCAACCCTGCGGCACGCGCCGCGCTATGGCGACAAATTTGCAATTATGAACACGATTTCTTCCCTCACAACGACTGATTTAGCCCGCGCTTACGAGATCGAAACCCGGGCGCACGCGTTTCCCTGGAGTGAGAAGACCTTCGCCAGTAACCAGGGCGAGCGCTACCTTAATTACCGTTTACGGGTGGGTGACGTGATGGCGGCCTTTGCCATTACGCAGGTGGTGCTGGATGAAGCCACCCTCTTTAATATTGCCGTCGATCCCGCCTGGCAACGTCAGGGGCTGGGACGTCAGCTGCTTGAGCATCTGATAGGCGAACTCGAAAAACGTGGCGTGTTGACGCTGTGGCTGGAAGTGCGGGCCTCCAATACCGCCGCCATCGCGTTGTATGAAAGCCTGGGATTTAATGAAGCGACGATTCGCCGTAACTATTACCCCACAGCGCAAGGACGTGAAGACGCCATCATCATGGCGCTGCCACTTTAATAAATGAAAGGTGATGTAATGAAATGGGACTGGATCTTTTTTGACGCCGACGAAACGCTGTTTACTTTTGATTCGTTTGGTGGCCTGCAGCGAATGTTTCTGGATTACAGCGTGACATTTACTGCCGAAGATTTTAAAGATTATCAGGCCATTAACAAACCGTTGTGGGTGGAATACCAGAATGGTGCCATCACCGCACTACAATTACAGCATCAGCGCTTTCAGGGATGGGCGGAGCGCCTGCGCGTTGCGCCTGGCGATCTGAATAACGCGTTTCTCAATGCGATGGCAGAGATTTGCGCGCCTCTGCCGGGTGCGGTGTCGCTCTTATCGGCATTAAAAGGAAAGGTGAAGCTGGGCATTATTACCAACGGCTTTACCGCGTTGCAGCAGACGCGTCTGGAACGTACTGGTTTTCGCGACTACTTTGACTTGCTGGTGATTTCTGAACAGGTCGGCGTGGCTAAGCCCGATCCGCGTATTTTCGATTATGCGCTGGAACAGGCACAAAACCCGGACCGCTCACGGGTGTTGATGGTTGGCGATACCGCTGAATCGGATATCCTGGGTGGCATAAACGCGGGGCTTTCCACCTGCTGGCTGAATGCTAACGGTCGCGCATTGCCCGAGGGAATCAACCCGACCTGGACCGTGACATCGTTAACCGAACTGGAGCAACTCCTGTGTAAACATTCATTGTCTGCACTCAGCCGTTGAGTACAATAGCCGCATTTTTCGAATTTCATAGCGTGGCCGAGGCCGCGCATTTTCACAGAAGAATTTTACTATGACGTTGTCTCCTTATTTACAAGAGGTGTCGAAGCGACGCACGTTCGCCATCATCTCGCACCCCGATGCCGGTAAAACCACGATCACAGAAAAGGTGTTGTTGTTCGGACAGGCTATCCAGACCGCCGGTACGGTTAAAGGCCGGGGCTCTAATCAGCATGCAAAATCTGACTGGATGGAGATGGAAAAGCAGCGTGGTATCTCTATTACCACCTCTGTGATGCAGTTCCCTTACCACCACTGTCTGGTTAACCTGCTTGATACCCCCGGGCACGAAGACTTCTCTGAAGATACCTACCGTACGTTGACGGCGGTTGACTGTTGTCTGATGGTTATCGATGCCGCAAAAGGCGTTGAGGACAGGACCCGCAAGCTGATGGAAGTTACCCGCCTGCGCGATACGCCGATCATCACTTTTATGAACAAACTCGACCGTGACATCCGCGACCCGATGGAATTGCTGGATGAAGTGGAAAACGAGCTGAAAATCGGCTGCGCGCCGATCACCTGGCCGATTGGCTGCGGTAAGTTGTTCAAAGGCGTTTACCACCTTTATAAAGATGAAACCTATCTCTACCAGACCGGCAAAGGCCATACGATCCAGGAAGTACGCATTGTTAAAGGGCTCAATAGCCCGGATCTCGACGTCGCGGTCGGTGAAGATCTGGCTCAGCAGTTACGTGACGAGCTTGAATTAGTGAAAGGTGCCTCTAACGAGTTCGATAAAGAACTGTTCCTGGCAGGTGAAATCACGCCGGTCTTCTTTGGTACCGCACTGGGTAACTTTGGCGTTGATCATATGCTGGATGGCCTGGTGGAATGGGCGCCCGCGCCGATGCCGCGTCAAACAGACACCCGTGAAGTGGAAGCTGCGGAAGAGAAATTCTCCGGCTTCGTCTTTAAAATTCAGGCCAACATGGACCCGAAACATCGCGACCGCGTGGCTTTCCTGCGCGTGGTGTCGGGTAAATATGAAAAGGGCATGAAGCTTCGCCAGGTGCGTCTTGGCAAAGACGTGGTGATTTCTGATGCGTTGACCTTTATGGCAGGCGATCGCTCACACGTTGAAGAGGCTTACCCGGGCGATATCATCGGTCTGCACAACCACGGCACGATTCAGATTGGCGACACCTTCACCCAGGGTGAAATGATGAAGTTCACCGGCATTCCGAACTTCGCACCGGAGCTGTTCCGCCGCATCCGCCTGAAAGATCCACTGAAGCAGAAACAGCTGCTCAAAGGGCTGGTTCAGTTGTCAGAAGAAGGTGCGGTTCAGGTCTTCCGCCCCATCGCTAACAACGATCTGATCGTGGGTGCAGTAGGTGTGCTGCAGTTCGATGTAGTCGTTTCGCGTCTTAAGAGCGAATACAACGTGGAAGCGGTCTATGAGTCCGTTAACGTCGCTACCGCCCGTTGGGTGGAATGCAGCGATGTGAAGAAATTTGAAGAGTTCAAACGTAAAAACGAAGTACAGCTGGCGCTCGATGGCGGCGATAACCTGACGTATATTGCCCCAACGATGGTCAACCTGAACCTGGCGCGTGAGCGTTACCCGGATGTTCAGTTCCACCAGACCCGCGAACACTAATCTTCTCTACGGAGCGCGGCAGACGTCGTGCTCCGTCACTTTACCTGTCTTTTTAGCCTCTTGCGGAAAGTTCTTAAATAGCCGCATTTCCCTCTTCTATGGTTACTTTTTAACCGCTTTCGCAAGCGTTTCTGCGATTGTGTTCTATATTTAACAAAGTAATGACATTCTTGCTGGGTATAAATCCTATTCAATGCGTGTTTAGTGGTTTTTTATCCAGAAAATAATGCATTGCATAATATTAATTACTGACTTAAGTCTAATGAATGAGTGTTATTTACTTAACTCATTGATTTGTCAGACTGGTGATTCACCACAGCAGGAAAAGCGGCCTTCATTGCTGCTTACGGCCCAAATTGTGGGCAAACCAACAGGATATAGATCGATGACGATGACAAGACTGAAGATTTCGAAAACTCTGCTGGCTGTCGTGCTGGGAACAACTCTGGCAAGTGGTTCCGCAATGGCGGCAAACACGACGACCGATAAAGCGCAAAACGCGGCCGATAACGCAGGGCAAAAAATCGATAGCTCTATGAATAAAGTCGGTAATTTCATGGATGACAGCGCTATTACGGCGAAAGTCAAAGCTGCGCTGGTCGATCACGAAGATATCAAGAGCACCGATATCTCCGTAAAAACTGAGAAAAAAGTGGTGACGTTAAGTGGCTTCGTTGAAAGCCAGGCACAGGCAGAACAGGCGGTAACTGTCGCGAAAGGGGTAGAAGGCGTTGCGTCAGTCAGCGACAAACTCCATGTTCGTGACGGTAAAAACACGTCTGCGAAAGGCTATGCCGGCGACACCGCGACTACCAGTGAAATCAAAGCAAAATTGCTGGCTGACGACATCGTTCCTTCCCGTAAGGTGAAAGTAGAAACGACCGATGGCGTTGTACAGCTGTCCGGTACCGTAGATTCACAGGCGCAAATTGAGCGGGCCGAAAGTATCGCTAAAGCGGTAGATGGCGTCAAAAGTGTGAAAAACGATCTGAAAGCTAAGTAACGATTCCTGAAATGTGCAATCCCGGCGTTTTGCCGGGAGTAAGTAGAACGCACCTGGGAAAATATCGCCAGTGAGCATCCTGAGCGCTCACATTAGCGGTCGACATTAACTATGGTTAAGGAGAGTCTTATGTTTCGTTGGGGCATTATATTTCTGGTTATCGCGTTAATTGCCGCCGCTCTGGGCTTTGGTGGTCTGGCGGGTACGGCAGCGGGTGCCGCGAAAATTGTCTTTATCGTCGGTATCATTCTGTTCCTCGTCAGCCTGTTTATGGGGCGTAGACGTCCGTAGCGCGAGCTTCCCTCTTAAACGAATCATCAAGCCAGTCCTCGTGACTGGCTTTCATTGTTTCTGGGAGGGAAAAATTGCGTTACTTTGTTAATACCTAAAATCAAAAGGAAAGCAGGGTGGGGCAATATATTCCGGTAACGCTTGGTAACATTGCGCCATTAGCGTTAACGCCATTTCGCCCAGGCCGACTCGCTCTGGTGTGTGAGGGAGGAGGTCAGCGGGGCATTTTTACGGCCGGCGTGCTGGATGAGTTCATGCGCGCTGAATTTAACCCTTTTGACCTTTTTCTTGGCACATCCGCCGGGGCGCAAAACCTGTCGGCATACCTGTGCAATCAGCCCGGTTATGCGCGTAAGGTCATCATGCGTTACACCACCGCCCGTGAATTCTTTGATCCCGTGCGTTTCGTGCGTGGCGGCAACCTGATCGATCTGGACTGGCTTATTACTTCCACATCGAGCCACATGCCGCTGGCGATGGACTATGCCGCGCGCGTTTTCGACTCAGGGAAAGCCTTCTATATGTGCGCCTGTCGTCAGGATGATTACACGCCGGAATATTTCTCCCCCGACAGTAGCACCTGGCTGGATATCATTCGCGCATCCAGCGCTATTCCCGGTTTCTACCGCCCGGGCGTTACCCTTAACGGCGTGAATTACCTTGATGGCGGCGTCAGCGATGCGATTCCCGTTCAGGAAGCGGCGAAACGCGGAGCAAAGACCATTGTGGTTATTCGCACCGTGCCGTCGCAAATGTATTACACCCCACAATGGTTTAAGCGGATGGAACGATGGCTGGGAGAAAGCAGTTTGCAGCCTTTCGTTAACCTTGTTCAACATCATGAGAAGACCTACTCGGCGACGCAGAAATTTATCGAAGCCCCTCCCGGTAAGTTGCGCATTTTTGAAATCTACCCGCCGAAGCTTCTGCACAGCATGGCGCTGGGAAGCCGTTTACCGGCGTTGCGCGATGATTACAAGCTGGGAAGACTGTGCGGGCGTTATTTCCTGGCGACAGTGGGTAAACTGCTGGTAGAAAAACCGCCATTAATTCGCCATGTTCCGCGCGTGGCCACGACATCTGCTACCATCGTGGTGCCGCCAGCAGCCGTCGCCAACGATGCGGTCGATACGCCGCTTGTCAGCGCGGTTCAGGCCAACGATTTGCCCTTTAATAACGAGGATACTGCGTGACGTTCCGCTTTATCGACACTCACTGTCATTTCGATTTCCCCCCTTTTCAGGATGATGAATCGAACAGCATTACCCGCGCCAACGCCGTTGGGGTCGAACGGATTATCGTCCCGGCGGTTGGCGCACAGTACTTCGCTCGCGTTGTCAAACTTGCCCGGGATTATCCGGCGCTTTATGCCGCGCTGGGGCTGCATCCTATCGTCATTGAAGAGCACACACCGACGTGCGTGGAGCGCCTTGAGCAATTACTTGCAACGCGCCCGAATAAGGTGGTGGCGGTTGGCGAAATTGGTCTGGATCTGTATCGTGACGATCCGCAGTTTGAACGCCAGCAAGAGGTTCTGGACGCGCAGCTTAAGCTGGCAAAACGCTTTGACCTGCCGGTGATCCTGCATTCGCGCCGTACGCACGACAAGCTGGCGATGCATCTTAAACGACATGACCTGCCGCGAACCGGTGTGGTACATGGCTTTGCCGGTAGCCTGCAGCAGGCGGAACGTTTTATCAGCCTGGGGTATAAAATTGGCGTTGGCGGTACCATTACTTACCCGCGAGCCAGCAAGACCCGCGAAGTGATGGCGCAATTGCCGCTAAACGCCCTGTTGCTGGAAACCGACGCCCCGGATATGCCATTAAACGGTTTTCAGGGTCAGCCCAATCGCCCGGAACAGGCGGCACGGGTCTTCGACACGCTTTGCGAGTTACGCCAGGAAGCACCCGATGTGATTGCCCAGGCGCTGTTCGACAATACCCACGCCACCTTTTCTTTAATCTGAGTTACAGATACAACGCCGGCAGACGTACTGTTTTCACGCCCCGGGCAGTAAGCGCCTGCGCCAGCGGTTCCACATCGCCGGCAACGGCGCTACGCCACTGTTGTGCTTCGCCATACACGCCATGAGCATGAAAGGCGTTAATACGCACCGGCACATCCCCTAACTCGCCGATAAAGTCGCTCAGTTCATCAATATGTTGCAGATAATCACACCGGTCGGGGATGAGCAGCAAGCGTAACTCCGTCAGCCGCTGATGCGCCGCCAGAAGACGGATACTGGCCTTTATCTGCGTATTATCACGCCCGGTCAGAAACCGATGATGGTCGCTGCCCCAGGCTTTGAGATCGATCATCGCCCCGTCGCACACGGGCAGCATTTTTTGCCAGCCCGTTTCGCTCAGCAGGCCGTTACTGTCGACCAGACAGGTGAGGTGGCGCAAGTCCGGGCTGGACTTAATCGCCCGAAACAGCGCAACCAGAAACGGCAACTGGGTTGTAGCTTCTCCGCCGCTGACGGTGATGCCTTCGATAAACATGGCCGCTTTGCGTACATGGGCCAGCACCTCTTCCACACTTAGCGTTTGCGCCATCGGCGTGGACTGTTGTGGACAGAGATGCAAACAGGTATCGCACTGCTGGCAGGTGTTGTCATCCCAGTTTACCTGCCCATCAACCAGCGTTAAGGCACCATGCGGGCAGGCGGGAACGCACTGTGCACAGTGGTTGCAGCGTCCTATCGTCCATGGATTGTGACAGTTTTTACAGTGCAAATTACAACCTTGTAAAAACAGCGCCAGACGACTGCCAGGCCCGTCAACACAGGAGAATGGGATAATTTTACTGACTAAAGCGCATCTGCTGTTCATGGCTGACCACGCGCGGTTGTCTCTCAAGAATGCGGGTATTGCGGGCGGCTTCCTCACCCAGCCAGGTCGTGTTAGTGCGTGACCCCCCGGTGCGGAATTTTTCCAGGTCCGACAGGCGAACCATATAACCCGTTACGCGTACCAGATCGTTACCGCTGACGTTGGCAGTAAACTCACGCATGCCGGCTTTGAACGCGCCGAGGCAGAGTTGCATCACGGCCTGCGGATTGCGTTTGACCGTCTCATCGAGGGTTAAAATGTCGCTGATACCCGCTGTGTACCAGGCATGATGCGGGGCCACCGTCAGCAGGTGGGTTATGGGATCGGGCTCATCGCCGTAGGGCAGGCGCGCCCCTGGCGTGGTGTCAGTATCAGAACTTATCCCCGACTGAGCGTGCAACATCGCTCGGTTATTCCAGCCATGTTTTACCGGCGTGTTCGCCACAAATGTCGCGAGTTGTTCGCTGATTCTGTAACCCAGCGTATTGGCTTGCGCATCTTTACCGTAGCGCACACCCAGCCCCGCACGTTCGCAGAGGATATTCACCGCTTCTGCCAGCCCGTACATGCCAAACATCGGTGCAAAACGAGTCGGGTCTATCAGCCCTTCGGCGATCAGGAAGCTATTCTCGAAGAAACCGGATTGCGAATAGAGGAAGTCACAGCGCGCGTCAATGATCGCGATTTGCTGCTGACAGTAGTGGGGAAGCTGGTGGGTAAAGAAATCCTCAATACTCCCGCTGCGTTCGGCAATGGCTTTCAGGTTTAGGCGCACCAGCGTGCTACCACCGCCACTCAGCGGCAGCGAATTGTAACAACTGACGACGCCATAACCACCTTTTGTGAAAATTTTATCATTTTCGGGGCCGTTGGCGATATGTGGCTTACTGCACTCACAGATATTTTTTGCCACCTCAAGCAGTAAATCATCCGGCGTCATATCCGGGTCATAAATAAAGGTCAGATTAGGCGCAACCTGCTTAAGCTCTGCATCCGCACGCAAAATGGCTCGGGTGATCGGCGTATCGGCAGGGCCAATATTGGCATGCATAAACGCATCTGGCAGGGTTCTGTCGAGATAACGCCAGAAACGTTTTATTCGAATATCGATCTCTTCTTGTGTTAGAATTCTAACATACGGTTGCAGTATCGCATCCAGTTGCCCCAAATAGACGGGCATGGAGGTGACTGAAGGAACATGGTGATAAAGGATGGTGAGCATCGATAACGCGTCGTCGAGATCGGTTGCCCCTTCAAGTTCCAGCCATTGCGAGCCATTTGCGAGGAATTTCGCATAATCCGGCAGAACATAGCGTGGTTTGTAGGGCGCATGCCCTTCGAACATATCGCAAATGGTACCCTCATCAAGTGCAGTCCGCGCTTCTTTTGTCAGTGAGGGATAAGGCAGACTGTTCTCGGCCTCAAGCGCCAGAAAGTGGCGTTTTTGTGCGGGAGTCAGGGTATTGCTCGTCGCAATCTGCTGGCAACGAGCCAGGTATGCTGAATCATTTGGCGTGGACATATTCGTTCCTCTTATTCCTTGAGCGTCTGCCCCAGTGTAAGTAACCGAACGGAACCCGCCTTTGATCCACACCCCTAAACATCCGGGTATGTGGCTACGTTAAGGCTAAAAATTTGATGAATGTCTCATTATGGTTTTGCAAGAATGAATGTGGTTTTCATTAACTGTGATGAGTGTCGAAGTGTAATGATGGGTTAATGTTAGAATAATAACAGACCCGTATTTAACTGGCTTAGGCCGACGGAGAGATAAATGACTGATTTAACTACAAGCAGCCTGCGCGCGTTGAAACTGATGGACCTGACTACCCTGAACGACGACGACACGAACGAAAAAGTGATCGCGCTGTGCCATCAGGCAAAAACCCCGGTGGGTAACACTGCCGCTATCTGTATCTATCCGCGTTTTATCCCGATTGCGCGCAAGACGCTGAAAGAACAGGGCACGCCAGATATTCGCATCGCAACGGTCACTAACTTCCCGCACGGCAACGATGATATTGAGATCGCGCTGGCGGAAACGCGTGCGGCGATTGCATACGGCGCAGATGAAGTCGATGTGGTATTCCCGTACCGTGCGCTGATTGCAGGCAATGAACAAGTGGGCTTTGATCTGGTTAAGGCCTGTAAAGATGCCTGTGCAGCGGCCAATGTTCTGCTGAAAGTGATTATCGAGACCGGTGAGCTGAAAGAAGAGGCGTTGATTCGCAAAGCCTCTGAAATCTCGATCAAAGCGGGGGCCGATTTTATCAAAACCTCCACTGGTAAAGTGCCAGTGAATGCCACGCCGGAAAGCGCACGCATCATGCTGGAAGTGATTCGCGATATGGGTGTGGCGAAAACCGTCGGTTTCAAACCTGCTGGCGGCGTGCGTTCAGCCGAAGACGCACAGACTTTCCTTGCGATTGCCGACGAACTGTTTGGCGCTGACTGGGCGGATTCGCGCCACTATCGCTTTGGCGCGTCCAGCCTGTTGGCGAGCCTGCTCAAAGCTCTGGGTCACGGCGACGGTAAGAGCGCAAGCGGTTACTAATTCATTATCGTAGCCCGGACGAGGCGCACGCGCGCCGACTCCGGGATCTCCCCGGCGGCGCTACGCTTGGCCGGGCTACAGGAACGTAGCATGGGCGCAAGCTCGCTGCATTTAACCTGATTTATCGGGGGGTTACCGTGTTTCTCGCACAAGAAATTATTCGCAAAAAACGTGATGGTCACGCACTCAGTGATGAAGAGATTCGTTTCTTTATCAACGGGATTCGTGACAACACCGTGTCCGAAGGGCAAATTGCCGCTCTGGCGATGACCATTTTCTTCCACGACATGGCAATTGAGGAGCGCGTGTCGCTGACCATGGCGATGCGAGACTCAGGGACCGTCCTCGACTGGAAACAGCTTAATCTCAACGGGCCTGTCGTCGACAAACACTCCACCGGTGGTGTGGGGGATGTGACCTCGCTGATGCTTGGGCCGATGGTTGCGGCCTGCGGCGGCTATATTCCCATGATCTCCGGTCGTGGGCTTGGCCATACCGGCGGGACGCTCGACAAACTGGAAGCTATTCCGGGGTTTGATATTTTCCCCGATGACAAACGCTTTCGCGACATCATTAAAGATGTGGGCGTCGCGATTATTGGACAGACGAATTCTTTAGCTCCCGCTGACAAACGCTTTTATGCCACGCGCGATATTACGGCGACGGTCGATTCTATTCCGCTGATTACCGCCTCGATCCTCGCCAAGAAACTGGCGGAAGGACTGGATGCGCTGGTGATGGACGTCAAAGTGGGTAGCGGGGCATTTATGCCGACGCCAGAACTTTCTGCCGACCTGGCGCAGGCGATCGTTGGTGTGGCGAATGGCGCCGGTGTGCGTACCACCGCACTGCTCACCGACATGAACCAGGTGCTTGCCTCCAGCGCAGGTAACGCTGTTGAAGTACGTGAAGCCGTCCGCTTCCTGACCGGAGATTACCGCAGCCCGCGTCTTTATGACGTGACGATGGCGCTCTGCGTAGAAATGCTGGTCTCCGGCAAACTGGCGAAAGATGACGCCGAGGCGCGCAGACAATTGCAGGCGGTGCTGGATAACGGTAAAGCGGCGGAAATCTTTGGCCGCATGGTGGCTGCACAAAAAGGCCCGACCGATTTTGTCGAAAACTATGACAAATACCTGGCAACCGCGACGCTCAGTAAGGCCGTTTATGCCGATACCGAAGGGTTCATTGCGCAAATGGACACCCGCGCGCTGGGGATGGCGGTGGTCTCAATGGGCGGCGGCCGTCGTCAGGCGTCCGATACCATCGATTACAGCGTGGGCTTTACCGATATGGCGCGTCTGGGGGATGCGATCGACGGGCAGCGTCCTTTAGCGGTGATCCACGCAAAAGATGAAGCAAGCTGGCAGGAAGCGGCAAATGCAGTCAAAGCTGCGATTGTGATCGCCGATAAAGCGCCAAAAGAGACGCCAACGGTCTGGCGACGCATTACCGATTAACGATATACTGATCTGATCGCTATTTTTTGAAGCACTACGTACGGAGAACAATATGAAACGTGCATTTATTATGGTGCTGGACTCCTTCGGCATCGGCGCAACAGAAGATGCCGAACGTTTTGGTGACGTGGGTTCCGATACCATGGGTCACATCGCAGAAGCCTGTGCCAAAGGCGAAGCGGACAACGGTCGTAAAGGCCCGTTGAACCTGCCAAATCTGACCCGTCTGGGTCTGGTGAAAGCACATGAAGGTTCTACCGGTAAAATCGCAGCCGGCATGGACGGCAACGCTGAAGTGGTAGGCGCATACGCCTGGGCGCATGAGCTCTCCTCCGGTAAAGACACCCCGTCAGGCCACTGGGAAATCGCCGGTGTGCCGGTACTGTTCGACTGGGGCTATTTCTCCGATCATGACAATAGCTTCCCGCAGGAATTGCTGGATAAACTGGTGAAACGCGCAAACCTGCCGGGCTATCTCGGCAACTGCCACTCTTCCGGCACGGTTATCCTTGATCAACTGGGCGAGGAGCATATGAAAACCGGCAAGCCGATTTTCTATACCTCTGCCGACTCTGTGTTCCAGATTGCCTGCCATGAAGAGACCTACGGCCTGGATAAACTCTACGAGCTGTGCGAAATCGCCCGCGAAGAGCTGACCGAAGGGGGTTACAACATCGGTCGCGTTATCGCGCGTCCGTTTATTGGCGATAAAGCGGGCAACTTCCAGCGTACTGGTAACCGTCACGACCTGGCCGTTGAACCGCCTTCTGCGACCGTGCTGCAAAAACTGGTCGATGAGAAAGACGGTCAGGTGGTTTCTGTAGGGAAAATCGCGGATATCTATGCCAACTGCGGTATCACCAAAAAAGTGAAAGCAACTGGCCTGGATGCGTTGTTTGACGCCACGGTGAAAGAGATGAAAAGCGCGGGTGATAAGACAATCGTCTTTACCAACTTCGTTGATTTCGACTCATCATGGGGCCATCGTCGCGATGTCGCCGGTTATGCGGCGGGGCTGGAGCTATTCGACCGTCGTTTGCCGGAGCTGATGGAGCTGGTGGGGGAAGATGACATTCTGATCCTGACCGCTGACCACGGCTGTGACCCGACCTGGCAAGGCACCGATCATACCCGCGAGCACATTCCGGTGTTGATCTACGGCCCGAAAGTGAAACCCGGTTCGCTCGGCCACCGTGAAACCTTCGCCGATATCGGCCAGACCATTGCGTCGTACTTCGGTACGTCACCCATGGACTACGGCAAAAACATGCTTTGATTTGGTAAGGGGCATCGTCTGATGCTCTTACCCCGACTCTCTCCCGCGGGAGAGGGGGAAAACACAACGAATAAAAAGGAACTGAAGATGGCAACTCCTCACATTAATGCAGAAATGGGTGATTTCGCTGACGTTGTGCTGATGCCCGGCGACCCGCTGCGCGCAAAGCACATTGCTGAAACCTTTTTCGAAGATATCCGTGAAGTGAACAATGTGCGCGGCATGTTGGGTTATACCGGTACCTATAAAGGCCGCAAAATCTCCGTAATGGGCCATGGCATGGGTATCCCATCCTGCTCCATCTACGCGAAAGAGCTGATCACCGATTTCGGCGTGAAAAAAATCATCCGTGTGGGCTCCTGCGGCGCGGTACGTATGGACGTGAAACTGCGTGATATCGTTATCGGTATGGGTGCTTGCACTGATTCCAAAGTTAACCGCATGCGTTTTAAAGACCATGATTTCGCTGCGATTGCTGACTTTGACATGGTGCGTAACGCGGTTGACGCGGCCAAAGCGCTGGGTGTGGATGCCCGCGTCGGTAACATCTTCTCTGCGGATCTGTTCTATGCACCGGACGGCGGCGAGATGTTCGACGTGATGGAAAAATACGGCATTCTGGGCGTGGAAATGGAAGCGGCGGGCATCTACGGCGTTGCCGCAGAGTTCGGTGCGAAAGCGCTGACCATCTGTACCGTCTCCGACCATATCCGTACCCACGAGCAGACCACCTCTGCTGAGCGTCAGACGACGTTCAACGACATGATCAAAATCGCGCTGGAATCTGTACTGCTGGGCGACAAAGCGTAGCGCTTTACCCCTCACCCTAACCCTCTCCCAGTGGGAGAGGGAACTGCCTGGAGCGGTTTTGGTTTTCTCCCGCTACCCGGGGGTGAGGGCATCAGACAGCCGCTACCGCACGGCTCCCGCAATCCACGCGGATAACTCCCGCAATTCGGTTTCCTGCTCCGGGAAATCCCCCAACAGCGCATCACACTCTTGTGCCAGCATATCCGCGCGATACAGACAGCCCTGCAGGCGTGCGGCCAGTGCCTCCAGCGGTGCGGGATTCAGGCTATCGGTAAACACCTGCGTGCGGGTGATATGCCCTTTCTCCACGTCAAAATGGAGCTCCACGCCGCCCCACGTAAAGCGTTCATCAAGCAAATGGCTGAATGCAGGCGCCTGACCGAAATTCCACTCCCAACTGCTTTGGCGGGCAAAGGTCTCAGCGAAATTCGGCAGATCCGGGGTGTTGTCCGGAGAAATTACCTCGGCTTTAACGCGCTCACCGTAGTGAGAGAAGAAGGCTTCCGTTACAGCCTCGCAGATGCGCTCATGGCTGATACCCGGCAACAGCTCGACCAGATTTGCGACGCGTCCGCGCACGGAGGTAATGCCCTTGGCCTGGAGCTTTTTCTTGTCCGGGTTGAGATAGTTTGCCAGGCGGCTGAGATCGGCATTGAGCAACAGTGTGCCATGATGGAAACCGCGATCTTTAGTCTCACGGTAGGCGGAGCCAGAGACTTTGCGATCGCCCTCCGGCGTTTTGACCACCAGATCGTTACGTCCGGACGCTTCTGCCGTCACGCCCAGCGCGTTCAGCGCCTGCAACACAATCGCGGTTGAGATCGTTTTGTCGTACTCCGGTTTACCCGCCATAAAGGTGAAGCAGGTATTACCTAAGTCATGGAACACCGCACCACCGCCGCTGCTGCGTCTTGCCAGACGAACATTGTCTTCTTCCATGCGCCGGGTATTACACTCTTTCCACGGGTTCTGCGCCCGCCCGATAACCACCGTATCGGCGTTACGCCAGAGGAAAAGTACACGCTGGGTCGCGGGCATCTGGCGGAAAATACACTCCTCCACCGCCAGGTTGAACCAGGGATCATAAGAATCAGAGATAAGCAGACGCAGTGTGGACATGGCAGATTTCCTTTCCTGAAAAGAGGTCGTTTTTCACGTTGCCAGCGCGCAGGCTGCAACGTGAAATCCGTAAGCTGCAGGTAGATTACTCTTTCTTTTCGTTCTCTTCCTCTTCCTGCACCGGCTTGCTGGCGGTAAGCAGGAAAGGGGACTGTTGCCAGCGGGTTCGTTTTCCCTGCAACAGCGTACGGGTCAGTACGACGCCAATAGCCAGCGAAAGGAGCAGCATAAGGCGTAAAATATTGGTGGTGTTATCGACCTGTTTGGCTTCCGTCGCGAGGGTATGGGTATCCAGCGTTAAACGCAGGTAGCCCAGCGGGCTGTTTTTCCCCTGAATCGGCTCGACGATCTGCTGGTTGAAGTAGCCCCCGGCTTTTTTGCCGTCCAGCGCCAGCCTGTCGCGCACATCAATACTTTCGCCGGAACGGGCAATCAGATCGCCGCGTTCGTCATAGACGCCCGCATCAAGAATTCGGCTCTCCTCGGTCAATTGCCGGAGCACAATGCTGATACGTTTGTCGTCAGGCGTTTCCGCACGCATCAGTGGCGCAAGGTTTATCGTGACCTGTTTCGCCAGCGTGCGGGCCAGCTCTTCAAGCTGCGGATTGCGCTGACGCTGGTGATTCTGACTGAACCATGATGCGCCCTGCATAAGGGCAACAAGCAGCGCCAGACAGAAGAGCACGATCACGGCGCGATGAAGCCGGAATTTGAGTTTTGCGCGAGCCATATTCCACCTGTTGAAAATTTGCGGCTTAATGTTGCCAGAAGCGCTGGTTACAAGGTAGCCTCATGCGTTATTTTTACCTCAGCACATACCCCTACAGGAGCTGTAATGCCGAATAATTTGACCTGGTGCGACCTGCCCAATGACGTTTCTCAGTGGCCTGGGTTGCCGCTCTCTTTAAGTGGCGATGAGGTCATGCCCCTGGATTATCACGCAGGTCGTAGCGGATGGCTTCTGTATGGACGCGCGCTCAATAAAGAACGTCTGACCGCCTGGCAGCGTAAACTGGGCGCGGCAATGGTAATCGTGGCTGCCTGGTGCGTGGAAGATTATCAGGTTATCCGTCTTGCCGGTTCACTCACCCCGCGTGCTACCCGCCTGGCGCATGACGAAGGGCTGGACGTTGCGCCTCTGGGTAAAATTCCGTCTCTGCGCCACCCTGGCTTGATGGTGATGGACATGGACTCAACCGCAATTCAAATTGAGTGTATTGATGAAATCGCTAAACTGGCTGGTACGGGCGAAATGGTATCGGAAGTGACGGAACGCGCCATGCGCGGTGAGCTGGACTTCACGGCCAGCCTGCGTCAACGCGTGGCAACGCTTAAAGGGGCTGATGCGAAAATTCTGCATCAGGTCCGCGATAGCCTCCCCTTGATGCCGGGCCTTACGCAACTGGTGCTAAAACTGGAAACACTGGGCTGGAAAGTGGCGATTGCGTCTGGTGGCTTTACCTTCTTTGCCGACCACCTGCGCGAGATGTTGCGCCTGACAGAGGCGGTAGCCAACCATCTGGAAGTGGTTGACGGTAAGTTCACCGGTAATGTTCTGGGCGACATTGTGGATGCGCATTACAAAGCCAATACCCTGAAACGCCTGGCGCAGGAACACGAAATTCCGGCTACTCAAACGATCGCCATTGGCGACGGCGCAAATGATCTGCCGATGATCAAAGCCGCCGGGTTGGGTATTGCGTTCCACGCGAAACCGAAAGTGAATGAAAAAGCCGAAGTCACCATCCGTCACGCTGATTTGATGGGGGTGTTCTGCATTCTCTCTGCCAGTCTGGCGAAGAAATAACGAGGTCTCTGTGGCGAAAGCTCCAAAACGCGCATTTGTCTGTAATGAATGTGGTGCCGATTATCCCCGCTGGCAGGGGCAATGCAGCGCCTGCCATGCCTGGAACACGATTACCGAAGTGCGTGTGGCTGCCTCGCCTGTCGTGGCGCGTAATGAGCGCTTAAGCGGGTATGCCGGCAATGCGGGCGCGTCGAAAGTTCAGAAACTTTCTGATATCAGCCTGGAAGCCTTGCCGCGTTTTTCGACCGGCTTTAAAGAGTTCGACCGTGTGTTAGGCGGCGGCGTGGTACCGGGAAGCGCTATTTTGATTGGCGGTAACCCCGGCGCGGGTAAATCGACACTTCTGCTGCAAACTCTGTGCAGGCTCGCGGAACAGATGAAAACGCTGTATGTCACCGGCGAAGAGTCATTACAGCAGGTGGCGATGCGTGCGCACCGTCTTGGCCTGCCCACCGCTAATCTGAATATGTTGTCGGAAACCAGCATTGAGCAAATCTGCCTGATTGCCGATGAAGAGCAGCCGAAGCTGATGGTCATCGACTCTATCCAGGTGATGCATATGGCGGACATCCAGTCTTCGCCGGGTAGCGTGGCGCAGGTACGTGAAACGGCGGCCTATCTCACGCGCTTTGCGAAAACGCGTGGGGTGGCGATTGTGATGGTCGGGCACGTGACCAAAGATGGCTCGCTGGCCGGGCCGAAAGTCCTTGAGCACTGTATTGACTGTTCTGTCTTGCTGGATGGTGATGCGGACTCCCGTTTCCGTACGCTGCGTAGCCATAAGAACCGCTTTGGTGCGGTGAATGAGCTGGGTGTCTTTGCCATGACAGAACAAGGACTTCGGGAAGTGAGCAACCCGTCCGCCATTTTCCTTAGCCGTGGCGATGAAGTGACTTCTGGCAGCTCAGTGATGGTTGTCTGGGAAGGTACTCGTCCGCTGTTGGTGGAGATTCAGGCACTGGTCGATCACTCTATGATGTCCAATCCCCGACGTGTTGCTGTCGGCCTTGAACAAAACCGTCTTGCCATTTTGCTGGCGGTGCTGCATCGCCACGGCGGCCTGCAGATGGCCGACCAGGATGTCTTCGTTAACGTGGTTGGCGGCGTAAAAGTGACGGAAACCAGTGCGGATCTGGCGTTGTTACTGGCTATGGTTTCGAGCCTGCGCGACCGGCCTCTGCCTCAGGATCTGGTGGTCTTTGGCGAGGTTGGACTGGCGGGCGAGATTCGCCCGGTTCCCAGCGGACAAGAGCGTATTTCCGAAGCGGCGAAACACGGTTTCCGGCGGGCGATTGTGCCTGCCGCGAATGTGCCGAAAAAACCGCCAGAAGGGATGCAGGTTTTTGGTGTTAAAAAACTCGCAGATGCACTCAGTGTCTTTGACGACTTATAATTATATTCCCGTCGTCTTTCTGGCGGCAGGTGTGATGGCTGCGTTTACTCCCCGCCTCCTGCCCCGAAATGCATAGGGAATTTTGCATAATAAGCCTGGCACGTTGATGCTGCCAGGCAGGTTCAGCCAGCAGGAGGCACTCGTGTCGTCATTCGACTATCTTAAGACCGCAATCCGTCAGAAAGGCTGCACATTGCAGCAGGTGGCCGACGCCAGCGGCATGACCAAAGGCTATTTGAGCCAACTCCTGAATGCCAAAATCAAAAGTCCCAGCGCACAAAAACTCGAGGCGCTGCACCGTTTCCTCGGATTAGAATTTCCGCGTCGGCAAAAAAGCGTTGGCGTCGTTTTTGGTAAGTTTTATCCGCTGCATACCGGACATATCTACCTGATTCAGCGTGCCTGTAGCCAGGTGGATGAGCTGCATATCGTGATGGGTTACGACGAGAAGCGCGACCGCGAACTGTTTGAAGACAGCGCGATGTCCCAGCAGCCAACCATCAGCGACCGCCTGCGCTGGTTGCTCCAGACCTTTAAGTATCAAAAAAACATCCGTATTCATGCCTTTAATGAAGAGGGAATGGAACCTTACCCGCATGGCTGGGATGTCTGGAGTAAAGGCATTAAAGCTTTTATGGATGAAAAGGGCATTCAGCCTGACCGGATTTACAGTTCAGAAGAGGCGGACGCCCCCCAGTACCTTGAGCATCTGGGTATTGAAACGGTGCTTATCGATCCGAAGCGCACTTTTATGAATATTAGCGGCGCGCTTATTCGTGAGAACCCGTTCCGCTACTGGGATTATATCCCTACCGAAGTGAAGCCCTTCTTTGTGCGCACCGTGGCTATCCTGGGCGGCGAATCCAGCGGTAAATCGACGCTGGTCAATAAGCTCGCGAATATCTTCAATACTACCAGCGCGTGGGAGTATGGCCGGGATTATGTCTTCTCTCACCTTGGCGGCGACGAGATGGCGTTGCAGTATTCCGACTATGACAAGATCGCCTTGGGACAGGCGCAGTATATTGATTTTGCTGTCAAATATGCCAATAAGGTAGCCTTCATCGATACCGATTTTGTCACGACGCAGGCGTTTTGCCTGAAGTACGAAGGGCGTGAGCATCCTTTTGTGCAGGCGATGATCGATGAATACCGTTTCGACCTGGTGATTCTGCTGGAAAATAATACGCCGTGGGTCGCTGATGGGCTGAGAAGTCTGGGCAGTTCGGTGGATCGCAGCGAATTCCAGCAGATGCTGGTGAATATGCTTAAAGAGAACAATATTACCTGGCGGCATGTGGAAGAGCCTGATTATGACTCCCGTTTTTTGCATTGCGTGGAGCTGGTAAAAGAGTTGATGGGGGATTAGGGCGAAACCTTCTGCGGCCTGATGCCCTCTTCCACAGGGAGAGGGAGAAAACCAGCATCGCGCTCAGACAGTCCCCTCTCCCCGCGGGAGAGGGTTAGGGTGAGCGGAAAATCGAGGCAGTGCGGTCTGATGCCCTCACCCCGTCCCTCTCCCACGGGGAGAGGGAGAAAGCCAGCATCGCGCTCAGACAGTCTCCTCTCCCTGCGGGAGAGGGTTAGGGTGAGGGGAAAATCGAGGCAGTGCGGTCTGATGCCCTCACCCCGTCCCTCTCCCACGGGAAGAGGGCGTAAACACTAAAAAAGGCAACGTGCGTTGCCTTTTTGCTTTTACCTCCACGGGGAGAGGGCGCAAACATTAAAAAAGGCAGCTTACGCTGCCTTTTTGCTGTTTATTTTGAAATACGTTTGTACTTGATACGCTTCGGCTCCAGCGCGTCGGCGCCCAGCGTGCGTTTCTTGTACTCTTCGTATTCGGTGAAGTTACCTTCGAAGAACTCCACCTTACCTTCGTCCTGGTAGTCCAGGATGTGGGTCGCAATACGGTCAAGGAACCAGCGGTCGTGCGAGATAACCATTGCGCAGCCCGGGAACTCCAGCAGGGCGTTTTCCAGCGCGCGCAGGGTTTCGATATCCAGGTCGTTGGTCGGTTCATCGAGCAGCAGTACGTTACCGCCGACTTGCAGCAGTTTCGCCAGATGCAGACGGCCGCGCTCACCACCGGACAGCTCGCCCACGCGTTTGCCCTGGTCAACACCTTTAAAGTTGAAGCGGCCAACGTAGGCGCGGCTCGGCATCTCGGTATTGCCGATCTTCATGATATCCAGGCCGCCGGACACTTCTTCCCATACGGTTTTACTGTTATCCATCGCGTCGCGGAACTGGTCGACGGAAGCCAGTTTGACGGTTTCGCCCAGGGTGATAGAGCCTGCGTCGGGCTGTTCCTGGCCGGACATCATACGGAACAGCGTGGATTTACCCGCGCCGTTAGGACCGATGATGCCGACAATAGCGCCTTTCGGTACGGAGAAGCTCAGATCGTCGATCAGTACGCGGTCGCCGTAGGATTTACGCAGGTTGCTGACTTCCACCACTTTATCCCCCAGACGTGCGCCTGGCGGAATAAACAGTTCGTTGGTCTCGTTACGTTTCTGGTACTCGACGTTGTTAAGTTCTTCAAAGCGTGCCAGACGGGCTTTACCCTTAGACTGACGGCCTTTCGCGCCCTGACGAACCCACTCAAGTTCTTTCTCGATGGACTTACGACGCGCCGCTTCCTGAGAGGCTTCCTGCGCCAGACGCTGATCTTTCTGCTCCAGCCAGGAAGAGTAGTTGCCTTCCCATGGAATACCCTCACCGCGGTCCAGTTCCAGGATCCAACCGGCAACGTTATCGAGGAAGTAACGGTCGTGGGTAATCGCCACCACGGTACCTACGAAGTCGTGCAGGAAGCGTTCCAGCCATGCCACAGATTCCGCATCCAGGTGGTTAGTCGGTTCGTCGAGCAACAGCATGTCTGGTTTTTCCAGCAGCAGACGGCACAGCGCAACGCGGCGGCGCTCACCACCGGAGAGGTTGGCGATTTTCGCGTCCCAGTCCGGCAGGCGCAGGGCATCGGCGGCGCGCTCAAGTTGCACGTTCAGGTTGTGGCCGTCATGTGCCTGAATAATTTCTTCAAACTTGCCTTGTTGCGCGGCGAGTTTATCGAAGTCAGCGTCCGGTTCAGCATATTTCGCATACACTTCGTCCAGACCTTTCAGCGCGTTAACCACTTCGGAAACCGCTTCTTCAACGGATTCACGCACGGTCTGTTCCGGGTTCAACTGCGGTTCCTGCGGCAGGTAGCCGATTTTCAGGCCCGGCTGTGGGCGGGCTTCACCTTCAATATCGGTATCGATGCCAGCCATGATGCGCAGCAGGGTAGATTTACCGGCGCCGTTAAGGCCCAGTACACCGATTTTTGCGCCAGGGAAGAAACTCAGCGAGATATTTTTCAGAATATGACGTTTCGGCGGAACCACTTTGCCGACACGATGCATGGTATAAACGAATTGAGCCACGTTGGACTTCGCCTCTTTTTATCCCTTCATCCATCAGGTTACGAGTACCGGGCCAGGATGCATTCCTGTACCGTCGCCTTGCAACCTGAGTTATTCAGGGCTAATGAATGGTGATAGTTTTCAAAGGCGAAGTGTAGCCGTTTTCCGTGCTCAATCCCAGCCAGCAGCACCCGTAGTGTTAAATCGCACAAGAAAGGTAAAAAAGTGTGCATTACGTGGCGCGTTAGGGCGTGCACGGTTAGCATTAAGGCATTATGCGGCATGACGCTGTAGGTATCGTTTATATAAGAGGAATAAGCTGTGCAGAGAGCTAAACATGCCGCCTGGCGTTTTCTGGCGGCCAGTATTTGTTTGCTGTCCCTCAGCAATGTGGCGCGAGCGGACTCACTGGACGAACAACGTAATCGCTATGCTCAGATCAAACAAGCGTGGGATAACAAGCAGATGGATGTGGTGTCGCAACTGATGCCAGGGCTGCAAAACTATCCGCTATACCCTTATCTGCAGTACCGACAGATAACCGATGATCTGATGAACCAACCCACCGTCACGGTGACCAATTTTATCCAGGCAAACCCCACATTACCGCCGGCCCGCACGCTGAAAACACGTTTTATCAACGAGCTGGCGCGTCGGGAAGACTGGCGTGGGTTACTGGCATTCAGCCCGGAAAAACCCACTACAACGGAAGCACAATGTAACTACTACTTTGCGAAATGGAACACCGGGCAGGCAGAAGAAGCCTGGCAGGGGGCGAAAGAACTGTGGCTGACGGGAAACAGCCAACCGAATGCCTGTGACCGCCTGTTTGGCGCATGGCGCGCTTCGGGCACGCAAGATCCGCTGGCGTTTCTGGAACGTATTCGTCTGGCAATGAAAGCAGGCAATACGCGGCTGGTTATTCTGCTGGCGGGCCAGATGCCATCGGACTATCAGACCATCTCTTCTGCCATCATTACGCTGGCCAACGATCCGGGTAGCGTCATGACCTTTGCCCGTACCACCGGGGCGACCGACTTCACCCGTCAGATGGCTGCCGAAGCGTTCGAAAGCGTCGCACGTGACGATGTGGAAAACGCCCGGCTGATGATTCCGTCGCTGGTGCAGGCGCAACAACTCAATGAAGATCAGACACAAGCGTTGCGTGACATTGTCGCCTGGCGTTTGATGGGGAATGACGTGACCAGCGAGCAGGCGCGCTGGCGAGATGACGCTATTATGCGTTCACAGTCTATCTCGATCGTCGAGCGACGCGTGCGGATGGCTATCGGCAACGGCGACCGCCGCGGCTTGAATACCTGGCTTGCGCGCTTGCCGATGGAGGCAAAAGAGAAGGATGAGTGGCGCTACTGGCAGGCCGACCTGCTGCTGGAACGTGGGCGTGACGCCGAGGCGAAAGAGATCCTGCATGCGCTCATGCAACAACGCGGATTCTACCCGATGGCGGCGGCCCAGCGTCTGGGTGAAGAGTACACCATGAAAATCGATAAAGCGCCGGGGAATATCGATCCTGCGCTGGCAAACGGGCCTGAAATGTCCCGTGTGCGCGAACTGATGTACTGGAATCAGGACAACACTGCCCGTAGCGAGTGGGCCAATTTAATCACCAGTCGCAGCGTGCAGGAACAGGCGCAACTGGCGCGCTATGCGTTTAACCAGCACTGGTGGGATCTGAGCGTACAGGCGACCATCGCCGGTAAGTTGTGGGATCAACTTGAAGAACGCTTCCCGCTGGCCTATAGCGACTTGTATGCCCGCTATACGAGCGGGAAAGACATTCCGCAAAGCTATGCGATGGCGATCTCTCGTCAGGAGAGCGCCTGGAACCCCAAAGCGCGTTCCCCGGTTGGGGCCAGCGGACTTATGCAGATTATGCCGGGTACGGCAACGCATACGGTGAAGATGTTTAATATTCCAGGCTACAGCAATGCGGCTCAATTACTGGAACCGGAAGTAAATATCAACATCGGTACCAGCTATCTGCAATATGTCTATCAGCAGTTTGGTAACAACCGCATCTTCTCCTCCGCAGCGTACAACGCCGGGCCGGGTAGGGTGCGGACCTGGCTGAATAACAGCGGCGGGCGAATTGATGCGGTAGCCTTTATAGAGAGCATTCCGTTTTCCGAAACCCGTAGCTATGTGAAAAACGTGTTGGCCTATGACGCGTATTACCGTTTCTTTATCAATGGTAACAAAGCGCCGGTGCTGACAGATGCGGAGTGGCAGCGTCGTTACTGATTTCTGTGGTTTGTGTTATGCTGTGTACTCTCTAGCGAGTACATAGCATAACGGCGGCATATTATGACCCAGCAATCACCTTATTCAGCGGCCATGGCCGAACAGCGTCACCAGGAATGGCTACGCTTTGTTGAACTCGTCAGGCAGTCTTACGAACAGGATCTGCATCTTCCGTTACTTAACCTGATGCTCACCCCCGATGAACGTGAAGCGCTGGGTACCCGTGTACGCATTATCGAAGAGTTATTGCGCGGGGAGATGAGTCAGCGTGAACTCAAAAGCGAACTCGGCGCGGGCATTGCAACGATCACCCGAGGCTCCAACAGCCTGAAAGCGGCACCAGCCGACCTGCGTTTATGGCTGGAGCAGACGCTGCTTAACGATCAGCGATAGACCGCATTGTGAAAGGGGCTTAATGCCAGTATCACGGCCTGGTGATAGACGCTGGCGCGCGTCAGTTTTCCGGCGGTAAACACGCCAATTGCGCCCTCTTTGCGCCCAATCTCATCAATACCGGTGTACGCCGACATCGCTGGTCCAAGCGCCTCACCTGCACGGATTTTCTGCAGGATCACCTCCGGCAAGGGGAGGGTGGCGGAACGCGCTTCGCCGCGCTGTTCCCGACTTTCGATGACTACCCAGCTAAAGGTGCTGCCTTCATCGATGCCGGCTTCGATAGCCACCCAAAAGTCCGCATCCGGGGAAGCGTGGCGAGCATTTGCGACACGGTTACGTGCGCCAGCAAGCGTTTCTTTACTGCCCAGGGGCTGTTCGGGTACGCCGCTCTCAACAGCTATCGCGTCGATATGGCAGGAGCCTTCACCGAAAATCTCATTAAAAGCGTGCAGAATAGCCCGAATTTTGGCGGGGTTTGTGGTAGCAGCGACAACATGGTGCATAATCAATAGCTGGCTTCCCGTAATGAGACGTGTTCTGTCAGCATGGCGGGTAAGGCCTTCCTCATATAATAAACTTCATCGCAGTATAATGGATATAAAAGCATGTTACAGGTATACCTTGTCCGCCACGGTGAAACGCAGTGGAACGCCGAGCGTCGTATTCAAGGCCATTCAGACAGTCCGTTAACCGAAAAAGGGGAGCAGCAGGCATGGCAGGTGGCCGAACGCGCGAAAGCGCTGGGCATCACCCATATCATTGCCAGCGATCTCGGACGTACACGTCGCACGGCTGAAATCATCGCAGAGTTATGCGGTTGCGATATCACCCTTGATTCACGCCTGCGTGAACTCGATATGGGCGTGCTCGAAAAGCGTAATCTTGAAACCCTGACCGAAGAAGAAGAAGGCTGGCGTCGCCAACTGGTAAATGGCACCGCAGGGGGGCGTATTCCCGGCGGCGAGTCAATGCAGGAGCTTGCCGATCGTATGCATGCCGCCCTTGCGACCACCCTGGCGTTACCGCAGGGCAGCCGCCCGATGATCGTCAGCCACGGTATGGCTCTGGGCTGTCTGGTCAGCACCATTCTGGGGCTTCCGGCCTATGCTGAGCGCCGCCTGCGTTTGCGTAACTGCTCTATTTCCCGTATCGATTATCAGGATAGCGCATGGCTGGCGTCGGGATGGGTGGTGGAAACGGCAGGCGACGTCTCACATCTGGACGCCCCTGCACTGGATGAATTGCAGCGTTAACGGCGGACCGGAATCAGATACTCGCAGCGGATGTAAAGCGGCGGCTCTTGCGCCCGCGCATCTTCCTGCGGGTAGAAACGCTCGATATCCTGACCTTTACGGCGTGTCAGATTCAGCATCGGCATGCAGGTACCGTAGACGGTCAGGATAAACTCCTGCACGCCAGTCCCCGGCCCTTCATAGAAGAACATGACATACTCACCGCCTTCGAGTGTCACCGGTTGGGCGTTATGCATATAACCGTTCGCCATTTCCGGCGTTAAGGCGGTAGTGTAAAACACCTCTTGCTCGTCATCTTTTTCCAGGCTTGGTCGCGGTTCATGCAGGCCATACATCTCGGCCGGAATGGTTGGCGAATTGCCTAAAAAGTCACGCCAGAACTGGATACGCATCTGATTGCGGAAATCGGAAATCTCTTCCAGCGAGCAGGTATAGCTCTGCGTCGTACCGATAAGCTGCATATCCGGAAGGGTGATAAACTCATGCCTCGGCATAGCAAACTCACCTAAACGCAACGGTGGACGAATGCCGAAGGCGCTCCAGTCAGGTGAACGGCGATACAGTGCGGGTGTCAGATTAAACTGCTTTTTAAACGCGCGAGTAAAGGTTTGCTGAGAGTCAAAGCGATACTGCAAGGCGATATCCAGAATGGGACGCGAGGTCAGACGCAAAGCAACAGCAGACTTCGACAGGCGGCGCGCGCGAATATAAGCGCCAATCGCATGGCCCGTCACGTCTTTGAACATCCTTTGCAGATGCCACTTGGAATAACCTGCTTTTGCCGCCACATTATCTAACGACAATGGCTGATCCAGGTGGCCTTCCAGCCAGGTAAGTAGATCACGAATAATCCCAGCCTGATCCATAAAATATCCTCATCCTTAAAACGGCTTACGCCTGATACCAGGAAAGGGATAATACCACTGTTTGTTGATTTAGCATTCAGTGTTTTTTTTGTGCATTAGTGCGCATTGTGTCTGATTTTCATGATAATTTTTGTAAATTAGTGATCTATAAACCTTTTCCTGTTAAACCCGAGAATAGTCGCTCAACGTTATATTCAAAAATGGTAACAATATGAAATACACGCGTTTAATACTTTCCTCATTAGCATTGCTGTGGAGTTCTGCACATGCAGAACAGATTGGCTCAGTGGACACTGTATTCAAAATGTTCGGCCCGGATCACAAAATCGTGGTGGAAGCTTTTGACGATCCTGATGTGCAAAATGTGACCTGTTACCTGAGCCGGGCGAAAACAGGCGGTATTAAAGGTGGCCTTGGGCTGGCAGAAGATACCTCTGATGCGGCGATTTCCTGTCAGCAGGTGGGGCCAATTGAACTCAGTGATAAGATCAAAAATGGCAAAGCGCAGGGCGACGTTGTTTTCCAGAAACGTACCTCACTGGTGTTTAAGAAACTGCAGGTGGTCCGTTTTTACGACAGCAAACGTAACGCGCTGGTTTATTTGACCTATTCCGATAAAGTGGTGGAGGGGTCCCCGAAAAATGCACTGAGTGCGGTGCCGATTATGCCATGGGGTAAATAAAAGGAATGGAGATGCCGCAACCGCGAATATGGCTGGTTGAAGATGAGGCAAGTATTGCCGAGACGCTGATTTATATGCTGCAGCAGGATGGGTTCGCCGTCACCTCATTTGACCGGGGGCTGCCTGTTCTTGACGCGGCGACGCGGCAGTTGCCGGACCTGGCGATCCTGGATGTCGGGCTGCCGGATATCAGTGGTTTTGAGCTGTGTCGTCGTTTGCTGGCACGGGCACCAGGGCTACCCGTGCTGTTCCTGACCGCACGCAGCGACGAGATCGACAAGCTACTGGGGCTGGAAATGGGGGCCGATGATTATATCGCCAAGCCGTTCTCACCCCGGGAAGTGTGCGCCCGGGTACGTACCGTGCTACGCCGCTTCCAGAAAGCGACGGTGCAATCTTCGCTTCTTCGTGTCGGGCAGTTCGAACTGGATGAAGAGGCGGCTATCATCCGCTGGTGTGGCGATATTCTCCCTCTTACACGTTATGAATTTCTCCTGCTAAAAACCTTGCTGCATGCGCCGGGCAGGGTTTTTTCGCGCCAGCAACTCATGGATCTTGTCTGGACCGATGCCGAAGAGAGCTTCGATCGTACAGTCGATACGCACATCAAAACGCTGCGCGCTAAATTGCGTGCGGTAAATGGCGACCTGTCGCCGATTAATACTCATCGCGGTATGGGTTATAGCCTGGGCATCCGCTAATGCGTATCGGAATGCGACTGCTGCTGGGCTACTTTTTACTTGTGGCGGTTGCCGCCTGGTTTGTGTTGTCTATTTTTGTTCAGGAGATCAAACCGGGTGTCAGGCGAGCCACTGAAGGCACGCTGATTGATACCGCCACGCTGTTGGCAGAAGTGGCGCGCGATGATTTGCTCTCCGGGCAGGCGCAAAATGGCAAGCTGGCAGTGGCGTTCACGTCACTTAACCAAAGCAACATTAACGCCAATATCAGCGGAATTCGTAAGGTACGTAACGAATACCATGTCTACATGACGGATGCGGCAGGTAAGGTCGTTTTCGATTCTGCAGGCCGGGCCGTAGGGCAGGATTTTTCACGCTGGAATGATGTCTGGCTGACGCTGCGTGGAAAATATGGGGCGCGAAGTACGCCTTCCGATCCAAACGACCCGGAAAGTACGGTTATGTATGTGGCGGCTCCCGTCACCGACCAGGGGCGTATTATCGGCGTACTGAGCGTGGGTAAACCCAACAGTGCGATTGCCCCGGTTATCAGACGCAGTGAGCGGCGCATGCTCTGGGCCAGCGCGGCTTTGCTGGGGATTGCGCTGGTGATTGGGTTTGGGGTGACGTTGTGGATTAACCGTTCTATCGGCAAGCTGACACGCTATGCGGATGCCGTGAGCGAAAAAACTCCTTTACCTCTTCCTGACCTGGGAAGTAGCGAGCTGCGTAAGCTGGCGCAGGCGTTGGAGAGTATGCGCCTTAAGCTCGAAGGGAAAAACTATATTGAGCAGTACGTCTACGCACTTACCCATGAACTAAAAAGCCCGCTGGCAGCTATTCGCGGCGCGGCAGAAATTCTTCATGAAAACCCGCCACCGGATATCGCCACCCGTTTTACCAACAATATTCTGGCGCAAAATGCGCGGATGCAGCTGCTGGTTGAGAAGCTGCTACAGCAAGCGAAGCTCGAAAATCGCCAGGAAGTAGTGACAACATCCATCCCCGTAGATGTCCTGTTCCGACAGCTTGAGGACGATCGTAGCGTGATGTTGGCCGCTAAAAATCTGACCCTCGAATGCGACGCAGGGCAGCTCGTTATCGAGGCGGATGCCGGGCTGCTTAGCCAGGCATTGGGCAATCTTCTCGACAATGCGATCGATTTTACCCCGCGTGGCGGACACATTTCGTTACGTGCTCGCGAGCAGGATGCACATACTGTCTTTACCGTGTGTGATAACGGGGCGGGGATTCCGGATTACGCCCTTGAGCGGATCTTTGAACGGTTTTACTCATTGCCGCGCGAGAATGGACAAAAGAGCAGTGGCCTTGGGCTGGCCTTCGTTCAGGAAGTGGCGCGTTTGCATCAGGGAACCATTGAGGTAAGTAATCGACCACAGGGCGGCGCTGAGGCGCGCCTGACACTTCACCGTCACTTCACATAACTTCAAATTCTCCTCTTATAGCCCCGTTACTCTGCGTGCATCACAAAGGAGGGGCTATGTTGAAATCACCGTTATTCTGGAAAATTATCACCCTGGCAGGGTGCATTTGTCTGTTGCTGATCCCATTGATGATGGTTGGCAATTTAATCAAAGAGAGAAGCGATTACCGTAATGAGGTCGCCGATACGTTACGGCAAAGTAGTGCCGGGCCGCAAAAGCTGATTGGGCCGCTGATTGCGATTCCGGTGACGGAGATGGTGACCTCGCTGGAGTCGACGGGAGATGAACCCCCGAAGGAGGTTCGCCGTTCGAAAAGCTATATCCGCTTCTGGCTGCCTGAAACACTCATGGTCGAAGGGAAGCAACAAGTTGAAAACCGTCAGGTGGGTATTTACGAAGGGCAAGTCTGGCAGGGGGATATCAGCATAAACGCAGAGTTTGACCCAAAGCGGGCTGGGCTGGAAGCGAGTGATACCCGGCAACTGGGCGAGCCGTTTGTTGTGTTTGCCCTGAGTGATGCCAGAGGGATCGGGCAAATACGGGTGATGAAAGTGAATGGTGAATCGCTCAACGTGGAACCGGGATCGGGGCTGATGAGCGGCTTACAGGGTATCCATGTGCCACTGACCGCGCAGGGGATTACGCAGAAAAATATCAAACTCAACACCTCTTTCAGTCTCAATGGCACCGGCGCCTTTTCCGTGGTTCCTCTTGGCAGAAACAGTGAAATGGCGATGATGGGGGACTGGCCTCACCCGGGCTTTACCGGTGACTTTTTGCCCGCTAAACGTGAAGTGACTCCTGCGGGTTACCAGGCTAGCTGGCAAAGTACCTGGTTTGCCAATAACCTGGACAGTAAAATCCGCGATGTCCTGAGTCTGAGTGGTGACAATGAGTGGCGTCTGCCCGCATTCAGCGTCAATATCGCCACACCTGCCGATCAGTATCAACTGACAGACAGAGCGGTGAAATATGCGATTTTGCTTATCGCCCTCATTTTCGCTGCGTTTTTTGTCTTTGAAAGTCTTACCGGGCGACAAATGCACCCGATGGAATATTTGCTGGTGGGGTTGTCACTGGTGATGTTCTACCTGGTCCTGCTGGCGTTGTCAGAGCATGTTGGCTTTACCTGGGCGTGGATCATCGCCAGTGGGCTGGGAACGACGATCAATGGTGTTTATTTGCAGGGCGTATTGAAAAGCTGGCGTGCCAGCCTGCCTTTTAGCGGTGCGCTATTGATGCTCTATGGCGTAATGTGGAGTCTGCTGAACTCCGAAGACAGCGCATTGTTGCTTGGAACGGGCGTGCTATTTGCGGCGCTGAGTACCGTAATGATACTCACACGGCGGTTCGACTGGTACTCACTCTCGCGAACGACGAAAAAACCCGTAGAGAGCCAGATTTCTGGCGATGAAGAATTACGGATATGGAAATAAAAAAAGCGGCGCCAGGCGCCGCTTTTTTTTGGAAGGGAATTATTCCTGCAGATCGCCGCAGAAGCGGTATCCTTCACCATGAATCGTCGCAATGATTTCCGGTGTATCCGGCGTAGATTCAAAATGTTTACGGATACGACGGATGGTGACATCAACCGTACGGTCGTGCGGTTTCAATTCACGGCCGGTCATTTTTTTCAGCAATTCGGCACGGGATTGGATCTTGCCCGGATTTTCGCAGAAATGCAGCATCGCACGAAATTCGCTACGTGGCAGCTTATACTGTTCACCATTAGGGCTGATCAGTGAGCGGCTGTTAATGTCCAGTTCCCAGCCATTGAACTTGTAGCTGTCGACACTGCGACGCTCTTCGCTGATTGTGCCCAAATTCATAGTACGGGACAGCAGGTTGCGCGCACGGATGGTCAGTTCACGCGGGTTGAACGGTTTGGTGATGTAATCATCCGCACCAATTTCAAGGCCCAGAATTTTGTCTACTTCGTTGTCACGACCGGTCAGAAACATCAGCGCGACATTCGCTTGCTCGCGTAATTCGCGGGCAAGTAAAAGGCCATTTTTACCTGGCAGATTGATATCCATAATCACCAGGTTGATATCATTTTCGGAGAGGATCTGATGCATTTCAGCGCCATCTGTCGCTTCAAAGACATCGTAACCTTCCGCTTCGAAGATGCTTTTCAACGTGTTGCGTGTTACCAACTCGTCTTCAACGATAAGAATGTGCGGGGTCTGCATGTTTGCTACCTAAATTGCCAACTAAATCGAAACAGGAAGTACAAAAGTCCCTGACCAGCCTGGTACATGTCGCAAATTAACATGAACGGCGTAACATGACTAAAGTACGTAATTGCGTTCTTGATGCACTTTCCATCAACGTCAACAACATCATTAGCTTGGTCGTGGGCACTTTCCCTTTGAACCCGACAGTGTCAAAAACGGCTGTCATCCTAACCATTTTAACAGCAACATAACAGGCTAAGACGCAAAGGACACCCAATAAAACTACGCTTCGTTGACATATATCAAGTTCAATTGTAGCACGTTAACAGTTTGGTGAAATCTTGATATCTAAATGCTAGCGATTATCACAATTTTTCAATAAACCAACTAGTTGCGGATATTAATTGATAAACAAGCTGAATCCAATAGAAGATTCAGATTCATCATTGAAATGCCATGAAGAAACATAGGGATAAGCATTTTCTGTTAACATTTAAGCGGATAATACCGTCAGTCAACAGTTTAGCTTTTTTTAACCGGTGGCAAAGCGAAATTCAGTGATTGCTGTTACAAAATTGTAAATTCGCGACGCGTAATATGCTGACATAATCCTTCATTTGCGCGTCGGATGAGAAAAAGAGAGTAAAAAATGCACCTGGCCATTGTACTGGTTTCTCCCGCCAGAGCGGAGAATGTTGGCGCTGCCGCGCGCGCAATGAAAACGATGGGTTTTACAGATTTGCGCATTGTTGACAGCGATGCCCACTTACAGGATGGCGCTCGCCGTGTCGCACATGGCGCCGGGGATGTGCTTGATAATGTTAAAACTTATCCAACGTTATCCGATGCGCTAGCGGATGTTTCGTTCAGCGTCGCCACGACGGCGCGCAGCCGTGCGAAATTCCATTACTACGCAACGCCTGCGGAGCTGGTGCCATTATTGGCGGAAAAAAGCGCGTGGCTGCCGTCGGCCGCACTGGTGTTTGGTCGGGAAGATTCGGGCCTGACCAACGACGAGTTGGCGCTTGCGGACATCCTGACAGGTGTACCGATGGTGGCCGATTATCCCTCACTTAATCTGGGACAGGCCGTCATGGTTTATTGTTATCAATTAGCATCTTTAATACAAAATGTTCCCAACGTGGTCACGCAACGTGACGAAAACCAGCTTCGTGCTTTGCGTCTGCGGGCGCGTGCATTACTCGAAAAACTCGAGGTGGCGGACGACATGAAAATGGCCGACTGGCTGGATCAGCGTGTGGGGATGCTGGAGCAGCGAGACACCGCAATGTTGCACCGTTTGCTGCATGACATTGAAAAAAAACTCACCGAGTAAATCACTGCCATAAGAATTTTTTATGGATGAAATCACTACAATGATGCGACTTGTATGGTCTTTACCTATGATAAGTCAATGAGTAGCGAGCGTAGCGGAAGGTCGCGGAAAATAGCTGAAAACTAAAAATACGTTGACTTAACGCGGCAGATACTTTAACCAATATAGGCAGAGCACAGACAGAATAAAATTACAGAGCACACAACATCCATGAAACGCACCAGCACCGTCACCATTATTATTACCACCACCATTACCACAGGTAACGGTGCGGGCTGACGCGTACAGGAAACACAGAAAAAAGCCCGCACCTGAACAGTGCGGGCTTTTTTTTCGAGCAAAGATCAAGGGGTAATACCATGCGAGTGTTGAAGTTCGGCGGTACATCAGTGGCAAATGCGGAAAGGTTTCTGCGTGTTGCCGACATCCTGGAGAGCAATGCCAGGCAGGGGCAGGTGGCAACTGTGTTATCTGCCCCGGCGAAAATCACCAATCACCTGGTCGCAATGATCGAAAAAACGATCGGGGGTCAGGATGCCGTACCGAATATTAGCGATGCCGAGCGTATTTTTTCTGAGCTACTGCAAGGATTGGCGGATGCCCAGCCTGGTTTCCCCCTCGCACAGTTAAAAACCTTTGTCGAACAAGAGTTTGCTCAGATCAAACATGTATTGCATGGGATAAGCCTGTTGGGGCAGTGCCCGGACAGCATCAATGCGGCGCTCATCTGCCGCGGCGAAAAGCTTTCCATCGCCATTATGGCGGGACTGCTGGAAGCGCGCGGTCATAAGGTGAGTGTGATAGATCCGGTCGAGAAACTGCTGGCTATTGGGCACTATCTTGAGTCTACGGTGGATATTGCGGAATCAACGCGCCGCATCGCCGCCAGCCGTATCCCGTCCGACCATATGGTATTGATGGCAGGGTTCACTGCCGGAAACGAAAAAGGTGAGCTGGTTGTTCTGGGGCGCAATGGTTCTGATTACTCCGCCGCGGTTCTGGCTGCCTGTCTACGTGCGGATTGTTGTGAAATCTGGACGGATGTTGACGGCGTCTATACGTGCGATCCACGCCAGGTGCCGGATGCCCGTCTGCTGAAATCTATGTCGTACCAGGAGGCGATGGAACTCTCCTACTTCGGTGCGAAAGTGCTCCACCCGCGTACCATTACCCCTATCGCTCAGTTCCAGATCCCTTGTCTCATTAAAAATACCGGTAACCCGCAAGCGCCAGGTACCCTGATTGGCGCCACTTCTGACGAAGACGGCTTGCCGGTGAAAGGTATCTCCAACCTGAATAATATGGCGATGTTCAGTGTCTCAGGTCCGGGTATGAAAGGCATGGTCGGCATGGCGGCGCGCGTATTCGCCGCAATGTCGCGTGCCGGTATCTCTGTCGTGTTAATTACCCAGTCCTCCTCTGAATACAGTATCAGCTTCTGCGTACCGCAATCCGACTGCGCCCGTGCGCAGCGTGCAATGGGCGATGAATTTTATCTGGAGCTAAAAGAAGGTCTGCTGGAGCCGCTGGCTGTGATGGAGCGCCTGGCCATCATCTCTGTCGTGGGCGATGGTATGCGTACACTGCGTGGCATTTCCGCGAAATTCTTTGCTGCCCTGGCACGCGCCAATATCAACATCGTGGCGATCGCACAGGGCTCTTCCGAGCGTTCGATTTCTGTCGTGGTGAGCAACGATGATGCCACGACTGGCGTGCGCGTCACGCACCAGATGCTGTTTAATACCGACCAGGTTATCGAAGTGTTTGTGATTGGCGTGGGGGGGGTCGGCGGTGCGCTGATCGAGCAGCTTAAACGCCAGCAAACCTGGCTCAAAAGTAAGCATATCGATCTGCGTGTTTGCGGTGTGGCGAATTCAAAAGCCCTGTTGACCAATGTGCATGGCCTGAATCTGGAAAACTGGCAGGCTGAGCTTGCTGAGGCCAAAGAGCCTTTCAACCTGGGTCGTCTGATTCGTCTGGTGAAGGAGTATCATCTGCTCAACCCGGTGATTGTGGATTGTACGTCACACCAGGCGGTGGCCGATCAGTACGCCGACTTCCTGCGCGAAGGTTTCCATGTGGTGACGCCAAACAAAAAGGCTAATACCTCATCAATGGATTATTATCATCAGTTGCGCCACGCTGCGGCGAAATCCCGCCGTAAGTTCCTCTATGACACTAACGTGGGCGCGGGGCTGCCGGTTATCGAAAACCTGCAAAACCTGCTCAATGCGGGTGATGAGTTACAACGCTTCTCCGGGATTCTCTCCGGCTCGCTGTCGTTTATTTTCGGTAAGCTTGATGAAGGGATGAGCCTGTCGGACGCGACTAAAATCGCACGTGAAATGGGCTATACCGAGCCTGATCCGCGTGATGATCTCTCCGGCATGGACGTGGCGCGTAAGCTTCTGATCCTGGCCCGCGAAACGGGGCGTGAGCTGGAGCTTTCCGATATCGCAATTGAACCTGTGCTGCCAGCAACATTCGACGACGGTGGCGATGTTGACCGCTTCATGGCGCGTCTGCCGCAGCTTGATGACCATTTCGCCGATCGTGTAGCGAAAGCGCGTGATGAAGGCAAAGTGCTGCGTTATGTTGGCAACATCGAAGAAGATGGCACCTGTCGGGTGAAAATTGCCGAAGTGGACGGTAACGATCCGCTGTTCAAAGTGAAAAACGGCGAAAACGCCCTTGCGTTTTATAGCCACTATTATCAACCGCTGCCGCTGGTTCTGCGTGGCTATGGCGCGGGCAATGATGTTACGGCGGCGGGTGTGTTTGCAGACTTGCTGCGTACGCTGTCATGGAAGTTGGGAGTTTAAGATGGTGAAAGTATATGCTCCGGCCTCCAGCGCCAATATGAGCGTGGGTTTTGATGTGCTGGGCGCAGCGGTTACGCCAATTGATGGCACGCTGTTGGGTGATAACGTCTCGGTTGAGGCGGCAGACACTTTTAGTCTGAAAAATCTGGGGCGTTTTGCCAGCAAACTGCCGACAGAGCCGCGTGAAAACATTGTCTATCAGTGCTGGGAGCGTTTCTGCCAGGAGATTGGCAAAACGGTTCCTGTCGCGATGACGCTGGAAAAAAACATGCCGATTGGCTCGGGACTGGGCTCCAGTGCCTGTTCCGTTGTCGCGGCGCTGGTGGCAATGAACGAATATTGCGGTAAACCGTTAAATGAGACGCGTATGCTGGCGCTGATGGGCGAACTGGAAGGACGCATTTCCGGCAGCGTGCATTACGACAACGTGGCGCCTTGCTACCTCGGCGGCATGCAATTAATGATCGAGGAAAACGGCATTATCAGCCAGCAGGTGCCAGGCTTTGATGAATGGCTGTGGGTGCTGGCTTATCCGGGCATTAAGGTTTCTACCGCGGAGGCACGCGCTATCCTGCCAGCGCAGTATCGTCGCCAGGATTGTATCGCTCATGGCAGACATCTGGCGGGCTTTATTCACGCCTGCTACTCCCGTCAGCCTCAGCTTGCGGCGAAGTTGATGAAAGACGTCATTGCTGAGCCGTATCGCATGAAATTACTGCCTGGCTTTAATGAGGCACGTCAGGCGGTCGCCGAAATTGGCGCGCTCTCCTGTGGCATTTCTGGTTCCGGCCCAACGCTTTTCGCGTTGTGCGATAAAACGGAAACCGCGCAACGTGTAGCAGACTGGCTGAGCAAACATTATTTGCAAAATCAGGAAGGCTTTGTTCATATTTGCCGTCTGGACACGACGGGTGCACGAGTAGTGGGATAACCAATGAAACTCTATAACTTAAAAGATCACAACGAACAGGTCAGCTTCGCGCAGGCCGTCACGCAAGGGCTTGGCAAGAACCAGGGGCTGTTTTTCCCGCATGACCTGCCGGAATTCAGCCTGACTGAAATTGATGACATGCTGACCATGGATTTCGTTGCGCGCAGCGCCAAAATCCTCGGCGCGTTCATCGGTGATGAAATTCCGCAGGAAATTCTGGAAGCGCGCGTCCGGGATGCGTTTGCTTTCCCTGCACCCGTACAGTCAGTTGAGAGTGACGTTGGTTGTCTGGAGCTGTTTCATGGCCCGACGCTGGCGTTTAAAGATTTTGGTGGGCGCTTTATGGCGCAAATGCTGACCACCATCAGCGGTGACAAACCGGTGACGATCCTGACGGCGACCTCAGGTGATACCGGGGCGGCAGTGGCACATGCTTTCTACGGCCTGAAAAACGTCCGTGTCGTCATCCTTTACCCGAACGGAAAAATCAGTCCGCTACAGGAAAAACTGTTCTGTACGCTGGGCGGTAATATCGAAACCGTCGCGATTGATGCGGATTTCGACGCCTGCCAGGCGCTGGTTAAACAGGCTTTTGATGATGAAGAACTGAAAGTCGCGCTGGGCCTGAACTCAGCGAACTCTATCAACATCAGCCGCCTGCTGGCGCAGATTTGCTACTACTTTGAAGCGGTGGCGCAATTGCCGCAAGAGGCACGCAATCAGTTGGTTGTTTCCGTGCCGAGCGGCAACTTTGGCGACTTAACGGCTGGCCTGCTGGCGAAATCGCTGGGACTGCCTGTTAAGCGTTTTATTGCGGCGACTAATGCAAATGATACGGTGCCGCGCTTCCTGCAGGATGGTGAGTGGAAGCCAAAAGCGACACAGGCAACCCTGTCGAACGCCATGGACGTCAGCCAGCCGAACAACTGGCCGCGCGTAGAAGAACTGTTCCGCCGCAAAATCTGGCGCCTGAACGAACTGGGCTATGCCGCAGTAGACGACGAGACGACCAAAGAGACTATGCGCGAGCTGAAAGGCAAGGGTTATATCTCCGAACCGCATGCGGCCATTGCTTACCGTGCGCTCCGCGATCAGCTGCGTCCGGGGGAATATGGCCTGTTCCTGGGGACTGCGCATCCGGCAAAATTCAAAGAGAGTGTAGAAGATATTCTCGGCGAAACCCTGCCATTGCCGAAAGAACTGGCAGAGCGCGCGGATCTGGAACTGCTGTCGCACCATCTGCCTGCGGATTTCGCTGAATTACGTAAGCTGATGATGAGCAAAGCGTAATCCGTTTAGCCTCAAACCAGAACCGGGTAAGCATTATCGCTGCCCGGTTTTTTTACGCCAGGAATACGGAGAAATTAAGGAGAAATACGGCAGGAAAAACGGAGGAATTCTCATAAAATGCGGGCACTTAGAGATTAGGATTGCAGAGAATAACAAGCCGCCATCACTTTGCTTAATCTCCTTACATCGGCCCACAACGGGCAAGATGAACAAAGGAGTAACCCATGTTGAAACCTGTATTCTTAGCGCTTTCGTTGTTGATGGTGGCTCCGCTGGCGGCACAGGCTGCTGAAATTACTCTGGTGCCGGCGGTAAAACTGCAAATCGGTGATCAGGATCGTCACGGCAACTACTGGGATGGTGGTCACTGGCGTGATCGTGACTGGTGGCACAGACACTACGAATGGCGCGAAAACCACTGGCGCCCGCACGGTGACGACCATCGCGACTTCCGTGACGATCATCATGGCGATCGTTACGATGACCACCGTCCGGGGCCGGACTGGCGCCGCGATTAATCTCTTCGCTTGGTCTGCCCCCTCCTTAGAGAGGGGGCCACAGCCTTACTGCTCGTGGCGTTTAAAGACCAGTTCACCCTTCCCAGAGAGCGCTTCATCGAAGAAATAGCCTTCACTATCAAATGTGGTTAACTGCTCTGGTTTTGTCAGGCGGTTTTCAATGATGTAACGACTCATCAGGCCGCGCGCCTTTTTAGCATAGAAGCTAATGACCTTAAACTTGCCATTTTTCTCATCCAGAAAGACAGGTTTGATAATTTGTGCGTTAAGTTTTTGCGTTTTGACCGACTTAAAGTATTCATCGGATGCCAGATTCACCACGATGTCATCACCCTGTGCCTTAATGGCATCGTTCAGCGTGTTGGTGATGGTCTCCCCCCAGAACTGATAGAGATCCTTCCCCTTCGCATTTTCGAGGCGGATCCCCATCTCCAGACGGTAAGGCTGCATCAGATCCAGCGGACGCAACACGCCATAGAGACCAGAGAGCATACGCAGATGCTGCTGGGCAAAATCGAAATCAGCCTCGGTGAACGTTTCTGCCTGCAGTCCGGTATAGACATCGCCTTTAAAGGCCAGAATAGCCTGGCGGGCGTTTTTCAGCGTAAAGTCCGGCTGCCAGTCATGAAAACGGGTGGCGTTCAGGTCGGCGAGCTTGTCGCTGATGCCCATCAGCGCTTTGATTTGTTGCGCGCTAAGTTTACGGGCGACCTTAATCAACTGCTGCGAATGATCCAACAATTCAGGCTGCGTGTAGCGCGTAGTGGCCAGCTCACTTTGATAATCCAGTGTTTTCGCGGGCGAGATGAGAATCAGCATAGTCAGTCCTTGCAGGAAAATTTCCGCTGACTGTAACAAAAAATAGCCCGTGATTGATCAATAGTTGCGATTGTCATTTACGATCCCGCTTTATCATCCCATGCACCGGGGGCGAGCTGCTGGTTGATGTCCGGATAACGCTTCGGATCGAACACTGGCGTCACCCCCAGCTTGCGTTGGCGTAGATAATCGGCGGCAATAAGGCTGACGACGGGAGACAAGAGCAGAATCGCCGTCATGTTAGTGATGGCCATAAACGCCATCATCACGTCTGCCACATGCCAGAGTAGCGGTATGCGCATTTGAGCGCCTATCAACACCATCACTAAGATCCCCAGACGCAATAGCCAAATATTTCGTCTGCTGTTCATGCGCAGGAAAATGAGATTATTTTCGGCGTAAACGTAATTGGCGATAATAGAATTAAACGCAAACATGATGATGATGACAGCGACAAAGCTCGCTCCCCATGAACCCGTCAATGCGACCATCGCTTCCTGAACTTTTTGAACGCCAATGATGGCGTTATCTGTTGGCGTATCCTTTGCCAGTAGGAGAATAAACGCGCTGGCGGTGCAAACCATAAACGTATCGACCACCACGCCGACCATCTGCACAAAGCCCTGAGCGGCAGGATGAGGGGGAGACGACGCGGCGGCAGCTGCGGCATTCGGGGTTGAGCCCATTCCGGCCTCGTTAGAATACATACTGCGTTGGAAACCGCTGGTAAGCGCCTGACTCAGCGTGTAACCCATGGTGCCCGCCGCCGCTTCCTGCCAGCCAAAGGCACTTTTCACAATATTGGCGAACATCTCCGGCAAAGCGCTCAAGTGCGCAATGCCAATGCCAAGACTGGTCATGACCCAGGCCAGGGCCATGACCGGAACAACCCACTGCATGATACGAGCAATCTGTTTCATGCTTTTCGTAATCAACAACAAAATCATGCCTGCAAAAATAAGACCGGTGTAGATCTCATTAATATGCCAGGCAAAATGGACGGCACGCGCTACCGAATTGGCCTGAATGGTATTGAATAAAAGCCCATAGACCAGCAACAGGAATACGGAAAACAGCACCCCCATCCAGCGCATGCCAAGGCCTCGCGCCATATACCATGCAGGGCCGCCACGAAATTGCTGGCTGGCGTCGCGTTCTTTGTAGAGTTGCGCCAGTATGCTTTCGGCGAAACACGTCGCCATGCCAATCAAGGCCGATATCCACATCCAGAAAATCGCACCGGGGCCGCCTGCCGTAATCGCTAATGCCACCCCCGCTAAATTACCGGACCCCATTCGTCCGGCAAGACTGAGAAACAGCGCCTGATACGACGTCAGTCCACCCGACTGGGCGCGGCTATGTTTAAGGTTATGGTAGAAGTCGCCAATCAGGCGAAACGGTACAAATTTGCTTTTAAAAGCAAACCAGATGCCTGCCGCAAGCAGCAGGTAGAGCATCAATGAACCCCAAAGTATTTCACTGATAAAAGAAAAGAATTCAGGCATCAACATCCCTCTTGTCTATGCCGCTTCGCAGGTTAACGAGCAGGGCTATTATGAATAGCACACTACTTCGCAGGCAATTAATAAATCGAGTTTACCATACCGGACGTGCGTAATGTCTGCGGTTGCGCTGGCAGGGCGTCGTGTTATCATCAGGGCAGACCGGTTACATCCCCCTAACAAGTTCAAAGAGAAACACTATCATGACGGATAAATTGACTTCTCTGCGTCAATACACGACTGTTGTTGCTGACACCGGAGATATCGCGGCTATGAAGCTGTATCAGCCGCAGGACGCTACCACCAACCCTTCTCTGATTCTTGGCGCTGCCCAAATCCCTGAATACCGCAAACTGATTGATGACGCTATTGCCTGGGCGAAAGATCAGAGCAGCGATCGCGCGCAGCAAGTGGTAGATGCCACGGACAAGCTGGCGGTGAATATCGGTCTGGAAATTCTCAAACTGATCCCCGGTCGTATTTCTACCGAAGTGGATGCACGCCTGTCTTATGATACCGATGCGTCCATCGCCAAAGCTAAACGCCTGATCAAACTGTATAACGATGCGGGTATCAGCAATGATCGTATCCTGATCAAACTGGCTTCCACCTGGCAGGGTATCCGTGCTGCTGAGCAGCTGGAAAAAGAAGGCATCAACTGTAACCTGACGCTGCTGTTCTCCTTTGCGCAGGCGCGTGCTTGTGCGGAAGCCGGCGTTTATCTGATTTCCCCGTTTGTGGGCCGTATCCTCGACTGGTACAAAGCCAATACGGATAAAAAAGAGTACGCGCCGGCAGAAGATCCGGGCGTGGTTTCCGTAACGGAAATCTACCAGTACTACAAACAGCATGGCTATGAAACCGTTGTGATGGGCGCAAGCTTCCGTAACGTTGGTGAGATTCTGGAACTGGCGGGCTGCGATCGTCTGACTATCGCGCCTGCGCTGCTGAAAGAGCTGGCGGAAAGCGAAGGTGCTATCGAGCGTAAACTGTCTTACACTGGCGAAGTGAAAGCGCGTCCGGAACGTATTACCGAAGCGCAATTCTTCTGGCAGCACAACCAGGATCCCATGGCTGTAGACAAACTGGCGGACGGTATCCGTAAGTTTGCTGTTGACCAGGAAAAACTGGAAAAAATGATCGGCGATCTGCTGTAATCATTCAGGCGTGGCTGGCTACCCGGCCACGCTTTCCCCTCTGTCTGCATTTCTCCTCAGCGTGTATCATTTCCGTTAGTCATTATTTTTTTGAACGGAATGAATATGGATACATTACGCATTGGCTTAGTTTCTGTTTCCGATCGCGCTTCAAGCGGTGTTTACCAGGATAAAGGCATCCCGGCGCTGGAAGAGTGGCTGGCGCAGGCGCTGACGACCCCTTTTACCATCGAAAAACGGCTTATCCCGGACGAACAAAGCATCATTGAACAGACGCTTTGTGAGTTAGTGGATGAGATGAGCTGCCATCTGGTTTTAACCACTGGCGGTACCGGCCCGGCGCGTCGTGATGTGACTCCTGATGCCACACTTGCCATTGCTGACCGCGAAATGCCGGGTTTTGGCGAGCAGATGCGCCAAATCAGCCTCAATTTCGTGCCTACCGCCATTCTCTCCCGCCAGGTAGGCGTGATTCGCAAGCAAGCACTGATCCTGAATTTACCAGGGCAGCCAAAATCCATCAAAGAGACGCTTGAAGGGGTGAAACAGCCAGACGGGCAAGTAACGGTACCGGGTATTTTCGCCAGTGTACCTTATTGTGTACAGCTCCTCGAAGGGCCTTATATCGAGACCGATCCCAAAGTCGTAGCGGCTTTTCGCCCAAAAAATGCAATTCGCGCGACAATCTCCTAAAACCAGGGGTTTTTTGAATTAAGTTATACGGGCGCTGGCGTGTTGATTTATTTACGGTATAGTAATTTTTAATTTACAGTTTACGTAAAAACGAAATCAACACTCCCTCTTTACAAAGAGCCCGTTATGTCAAATTACACACGTCCCCTCAATAAGCAGGATTACAAAACCCTCACGCTTGCCGCGTTAGGCGGTGCGCTCGAGTTTTACGACTTCATCATTTTTGTTTTCTTTGCCGCCGTTGTCGGTGAGCTGTTCTTTCCGGCAGACATCCCGGAATGGCTACGTCAGGTGCAGACGTTTGGTATTTTTGCTGCGGGTTATCTGGCGCGTCCGCTGGGCGGCATCGTGATGGCCCATTTTGGCGATCTGGTGGGGCGTAAGAAGATGTTCACCCTGAGCATTTTGCTGATGGCGGTACCCACGCTGGCGATTGGCCTGTTGCCGACTTATGCCTCTATGGGCATCGTTGCGCCATTGCTGTTGCTGTTGATGCGCGTGTTGCAGGGGGCGGCGATTGGTGGAGAAGTGCCGGGCGCGTGGGTGTTTGTGGCCGAGCATGTGCCGGAGCGCCGTATCGGGATTGCCTGCGGAACATTAACCGCCGGGCTGACTGTCGGCATCCTGCTGGGCTCTGTTGTCGCTACGCTCATTAATACCAGTATGACGCAGCAGGCGATTCATGATGGTGGATGGCGAATACCTTTCCTGCTGGGCGGCGCGTTTGGTCTGGTGGCGATGTATCTGCGCCGCTGGTTGCAGGAGACGCCCATTTTCCTCGAAATGCAGCAGCGTAAAGCGCTGGCGCAAGAGCTGCCGGTGAAAGCCGTCGTCATGAAACACAAAAAAGCGGTAGTGATCTCAATGTTGCTGACCTGGTTGCTTTCGGCCGGGATTGTGGTGGTGATTTTGATGTCTCCCGTCTGGTTACAAAAGCAGTATGGTTTCGCGCCTGCGTTGACCCTGCAGGCGAACAGCATTGCTACGATTATGCTCTGTTTCGGCTGTTTGACCGCCGGGCTGGTGATTGATCGCGTTGGCCCCAGCAAGACCTTTATCGTCGGCAGCATTCTGCTGGCCTGCTCAAGCTGGTTCTTCTATCACCTTACGGGCAGCCACCCTGAGCAGTTGTTTGTCTTGTATGGGCTGGTCGGTTTCTGTGTTGGGGTTGTCGGGGCCGTCCCGTATGTGATGGTTCGTGCTTTCCCGGCAGAAGTCCGTTTCACCGGGATCTCTTTCTCTTATAACGTCTCTTACGCCATTTTCGGTGGCCTGACGCCGATTGCGGTAACGATGCTAATGGGCGTTTCGCCAATGGCGCCTGCCTGGTATGTGCTCGCGCTGTCGCTGATTGGCCTGGGACTGGGGTTATGGCTGCGCCAGGACCTGGTTGCTACCCAGAGCCCGGCGCTGGCGAAGTCCACGCGCTAAGTGCACATTTGATAAAAAAGCGCCATCGGACGATGGCGCTGAGAGAGATTAGTGCGAAGGCGTGTAACTCAGGACGATATTGTCATCGGGGATCTGAGTGAAATCCTTGATGATGGTGTGATAATCCGCCAGCGGATCGATGTCTTTAAACAGGTCCGGGTAGAAAATCTTACTCAACGTTTCAATAGCGATAATGTTGTACGGATTATTGTAGAAGTGGTGATAGAGCGCGCCAGTATGACCCTGGGTAACGGCAGGGATGCTGCTGACGCCCTGGCGTGCCAGTAATGCGCTGAAGGCGGCGGTCACTTCTTTTTCGTCCACATTGTAGCCAAAAGGAATAATGGCGGTGCCTTTGCCCGGACGTTTTGATCCGGTCATCAGGTAGTAATCCGGGTTCATGGAGATGATTTTCTCCACTGATACATTACCCGTCGCCCCAGGTAACAGCTGTGAACCTATGTTCACACCGCCCGCCGCTTCGACCAGACCGCCCCAGCCATTGCGGGCATGCGTAAAGCAACAGCCATTATCCAGCCCTGCGACACCAGCGATGGGTTCGATAAACACCAGCGGTTTTTTGTGAGTGCTGGCCAGACGCTGATGTAGCATGTCCAGACGCTGCTGATAGAAGTTGATGTACTGTGTAGCGCGCTCATTTTGGCCGAGCACTTTACCCAGCAGCGCAATACTGGGCAGGGTGTTGTCTACCGGATGCAGTTCATAATCGACAAACACCACCGGTATATGCAAGGCGTCAAGTTTGGCCAGCACACCGCTTTGCACCAGTGATGGTTTAGCGCGCAGCTGCGCAATCATCAGATCAGGATGGCGCGAGATGATGGTCTCCAGATCGACATTGCCCTGATCTGAAAACTGCATATCCAGGATCTTTTCGGCTTCCGGCCATTTGCGCTTGAGGACATTCCAGGTTTCCGTGTCCTGTTTTTTCGGCAGGTTGTTCCACGCGACCACTTTGGCAAAGGGATCGTCACGTTCCAGCAGCGCCAGCGCCAGAATATCACGGCCATCCTGCAGGATGATGCGCTGTGGCTCCTGCGGGATCGTGACGCTGCGGTTATCCCGATCCGTCACCGTAACCGGCCAGCTTTGCGCCATCGCCAGCAGGGGCGCAAAGATCAGCGCGATCCCCATGATTGTCTTTTTCAGATTCATCTCTTCCCCGTCTTATGACTGTTTTAGGTTGTTAATCCGTCGACCACCACATGCGGCAGTCCCTGCGAACAATATTCGACACGGCCTTTTACCCCGTAGACGGTCGCCAGGTTTGCGGGCGTAACGACCTCGCCTGGAATACCACTGGCAACCCGTGCGCCATTTTTTAACATCACCGCGTATTCGGCATGGCGCAGCGCAATGTTGATGTCATGGATCACTACCACCGTCACGATGTTACGCAGACGCGTTTCACGGGCGACTATATCCATTACGTGAAACTGGTAATTGAGATCGAGTGCGCTCAGCGGCTCGTCAAGCAGCAAAAGGTCTGGCTTCCTGATCAGCGACTGGGCAAGGCCAATCAGCTGTTTCTGCCCGCCGGAAAGCTGGTCGAGGAAGCTCATCGCCAGATGCGAAATGCCGAGCTTATGCAGAATGTCGTAGGCCTCTTGCTCAACGTTTTCCCCGGAACAGAAGCCGCTGGCGCGTCTGGCTACAATGACCGACTCCAGCGCATGCAGATGCACGCCTTGCGGCAATGACTGCGGTAGGTAGACCACCTTTTGCGCCCGCTTCACCGGGGGCAACGTCATCAAGTCTTCGCCATTCAGCCACAGTTGCCCCTGAGCCGGGTTGAGATCGGCCAGCGCGCGCAGCAGGGTGGATTTGCCTGAGCCGTTTGGCCCGAGCAGCGCAGTGATTTGCCCGCGTGGCAGCATTGGGATGGTCAGCCCGTCGATAATTTTCTTTTTGCGATAGCCGGTATGCAGGGCGTGGATTTGCAGTCCGTCGGTCATAGATTCCCCCGATGGCGAATAATGATGCTCAGAAAGAACGGGACGCCGACCAGTGAGGTGACGATACCAACGGGAATGATGACGCCGGAGACAATATTTTTTGATAATACGGACGCCAGCGAGAGTACCAGTGCGCCAATCAACATGCTGCCGGGCAGATAAAAGCGGTGGTCCTCACCAAACAGCATCCGCGAAATGTGCGGTGCCACCAGACCAATAAAGCCAACAGGCCCGACAAAGGCCACGGTCAGCGCGGAAATGATACTGATGCGCAGCAGCGTCGCCATACGCAGTTGACGCACATTGATACCAAAGCTGACGGCCCGGTCTTCTCCCAGACGCAGCGCTGTAAGCTTCCAGGCATTTTTCAGCGACAGGGGCACAATAAAAAGCAGGGCGAGGCTGAGAATAGCAAGCTTGTCCCATGAAGCGCGCGCCAGACTGCCCATGGTCCAGAAGACCAGCCCCTGCAATGTGTCTTCGCTGGCCACAAACTGCAGAATGGAAATCAGCGCATTGAAGGTGAACACCAGCGCAATGCCAAATAACACCACGCCTGATGTCGCCACGCGGGTCCAGCGGCTGATGCCATCAAGAATAAAGCAGGCCAGCAGGGCAAAGATAAAGGCGTTAACCGAGATAAACCACTGATCGGGAATACCCGGAATACCCAGACCAAGAATGATAGCCAGCGCGGCACCAAATGACGCGGCAGAGGAGACCCCGAGGGTAAACGGGCTGGCGAGCGGGTTATTGAGGATGGTTTGCATCTCTGCCCCCGCCAGGCCGAGCGCCATTCCAACAACGATCGCCATTAATGCAATGGGCAGGCGCAACTCCCAGACAATAACACGTGTTCCCGCATCAGCAGACCCGGCATCGACAAGCGCATGCCAGAGTGCAGCAAGAGAGAGCCCGGAAGGCCCAATGATGAAATCCAGAATCAGTGATAGCAGAATAAACGCCAGAATCGCGCCTGCGAGCGCAAAACGGCGCAGCACGATTTTTCTGTAAGATGACGACACGGCGGAACCGTCAGGCTTAACACTGGCGACAAGAGGGGAACTCATTGGCTTACCTTATGCAACACAACAGAATCGATGTATCCCCCAACGTTCCTGTCCAGGCTGTTGCATGATATCCAATATCCGGGATGCTCCCGGCGACCATATTTAAAATGATAATGCTTATCAATTAAATAGGATTTTTATTACCATTTCGTTTAGCTACGGTTGTGGTTTTGGTCGAAAAATGCGCATCTTGCCATATTTCAAGCGCGCGACAGGTGGCATAGGCACCTGCGATTGACAGTGCGGCAGGTACCAGGAAACTGTGGTCCATTCGTGTAGATTCCATTACCAAGGCGAGGGTGGTGACGGGCATATGCGCTGAGGCAGCCAGGAACCCGGCAGCGCCCAGCAGGGCGAAGCTTTCCATATCGCTTCCGGGGAAAAGCGGCCCGACAAGCATAAACAGCAGCGATCCCAGCAACCCACCGACGGCAAGGCCGGGTGTCAACAATCCGCCAGCCGCGCCTGCACGAATCACGGCGCAGATAACCAATACTTTCAGTATCAGTAAAACCACCGCAAGCCAGGCCGTCATTTCGCCACTTAACGTCAATTGTGCAGCCCCTTTACCGTTGCCGGGAAGCTGTGGAAACCAGATGGAAAAGATACCCAGTAGCGTAAAGGCAATCAGACTGACCGCGGGCATTTGCCAGTTATCCCGCACTTTGCTGCCTGCATATTGGGTGAGACGACGAAAAAGAAAAGCGCCCGCGCCCAGTAACGGACCACAAAGCACGCTCCAGAAAATCAACGAAGTGGCGGCGAATTCCGTCGTGAAGTGATACTGATGTTCATCGCCCAGTCCCAGCGTGGCGACCCAGGCCGCCAGCGCCGATGTGACCAGCGCCGCAATAGCCGTATCCCAGCTAAAACTCACCAACAAGACTTCAAGTGTAAAGATAGCTCCCGCCAGCGGTACGTTATAGACCGCAGCAAGCCCCGCACCCGCACCGCAGGCGGTCATCAGTTGAATGTCGGCGGGGGTAAGACGCAATGTCCGCGCAGCACCGCCGGCAAAGAGCGCCCCCGCTTCACGCGGAGCGACCTCGCGCCCGAGCGGTGAGCCCATCGCCACGGTGATAATTTGCAGCAGAATATGCACGAGTGTGGTGAGCGGCGGCATTGGTTTATCCGGGTTGTTTACCGCCGTACTGATGCTGATGCGTTTTTGGCCATAACGTGCAAGCAGCCACCATCCTCCTCCGGCAACAATGCCGGCGGCGAGCAGCACGATAAAGCGCCGCTGGGCGCTGGCGTCCGTCACACCCTCTAAAAATGTCTGTGGGCTTATCAACTGGTTCTGACTATACCCATACGCGAGATGCTGGATTTCGTGTAGCAGCATGGCGAGCAACATACCGCCAAGTCCGGCCATGACCCCGGTGAGAAGAAGCGCAACCCAACGTTGTAACCAGTAAGTACGACCCTGGAAAAGCATAGCCATTGTCAGATTCTGTCTGAGAAGAAATACCGCCATCATCCCATAAAGTGAGTGAATGCGTAATCAACAGGAGGGCAAAACAGGGGGATTCGTGCCTGCATGACAGGCACGAAGGAGGGATTAGTGCTGCCCTTGTTCGCCAATCGGCAGAACGGTACGGCCATACTGCTCGTTCAGGACTTCACCCATCGCCAGGTAGATAGCGCTTGCGCCACATACCAGACCAATCCAGCCGGCTACATGAACGATACCTTCATTGTCCGCCAGATGGCCTACCGCTAACAGTGCGAATAACACGGTCAGGCTCAGGAAGACGAACTGCAGCATACGTGCGCCTTTCAGCGTGCCGAAGAACATAAACAGGGTGAACACGCCCCAGATCCCCAGATAGACACCCAGGAAGTGGCCATTTGCCGCATCTGCCAGACCCATTTTAGGCAGCAGCAGAATGGCGACCAGGGTGAGCCAGAAAGAACCGTAAGAGGTAAATGCGGTTAAACCGAAGGTGTTGCCTTTTTTATATTCCAGCAGACCTGCAAAAATCTGCGCGATACCGCCATAGAAAATACCCATAGCCAGGATAATACCATCCAGCGGGAACATGCCAATATTGTGCAGGTTAAGCAGAATAGTGGTCATGCCGAAGCCCATAAGGCCCAGCGGAGCCGGATTAGCCAACTTGATGTTGCCCATAATTCCTCAAAATAAATCAACATTGAAGGATGAAATGTATTCCCCGCATCAATGTAGAGGAGGCGGGGCGCGGCATCATAAATAGCGTCATTGGCTGTGTCTATGATCTGAACAGGTGGAAATTAAAAATTTTTTTATTCCTTACCCCTTGATGAGCTTCGTTGCGACCCCATCTTGTAGTCAACCGCAATGTGTGGACCTGAAAAAAAACGAACGAGGGTAGTTGAAACCGCACAATTCGCCCTTATTACAGGTTCACAACCACATGTTGACCGAATTTTTAGTGGAGACGTTTAGATGGGTAAAATTATTGGTATCGACCTGGGTACTACCAACTCTTGTGTAGCGATTATGGATGGCACCACCGCGCGTGTGCTGGAGAATGCCGAGGGCGACCGCACCACGCCTTCTATCATTGCTTATACCCAGGATGGTGAAACTCTGGTTGGTCAGCCGGCTAAACGTCAGGCAGTGACAAACCCGCAAAACACCCTGTTTGCGATTAAACGCCTGATTGGCCGCCGCTTCCAGGACGAAGAAGTTCAGCGTGACGTTTCTATCATGCCATACAAAATCATCGCTGCTGACAACGGTGACGCATGGCTTGATGTGAAAGGCACCAAAACTGCACCGCCGCAGATCTCTGCCGAAGTGCTGAAAAAAATGAAGAAAACGGCTGAAGATTACCTGGGTGAGCCGGTAACTGAAGCGGTTATCACCGTACCGGCGTACTTCAACGATGCGCAGCGTCAGGCAACCAAAGATGCTGGCCGTATCGCGGGTCTGGAAGTCAAACGTATTATCAACGAACCGACTGCCGCTGCGCTGGCTTACGGCCTGGATAAAGAAGTCGGCAACCGTACTATCGCGGTCTACGACCTTGGTGGCGGTACCTTCGATATCTCTATTATCGAAATCGACGAAGTTGATGGCGAAAAAACCTTCGAAGTACTGGCAACCAACGGTGATACCCACCTGGGTGGCGAAGACTTCGACAGCCGTCTGATCAACTATCTGGTTGAAGAGTTCAAGAAAGATCAGGGTATTGACCTGCGTAACGATCCGCTGGCGATGCAGCGTCTGAAAGAAGCGGCAGAAAAAGCGAAAATTGAGCTTTCTTCCGCTCAGCAGACCGACGTGAACCTGCCGTATATCACTGCAGACGCGACGGGTCCGAAACACATGAACATCAAAGTGACTCGCGCGAAACTGGAAAGCCTGGTCGAAGACCTGGTAAACCGTTCCATCGAGCCGCTGAAAGTTGCGCTGCAGGACGCTGGCCTGTCTGTATCCGACGTGCAGGACGTTATCCTGGTCGGCGGTCAGACGCGTATGCCGATGGTGCAGAAGAAAGTGGCGGAGTTCTTTGGTAAAGAGCCGCGTAAAGACGTTAACCCGGACGAAGCCGTTGCTATCGGCGCTGCGGTCCAGGGTGGTGTGTTGACGGGTGATGTGAAAGACGTTCTGCTGCTGGACGTTACCCCGCTGTCTCTGGGTATCGAAACCATGGGCGGCGTGATGACAGCGCTTATCACCAAAAACACCACTATCCCGACCAAACACAGCCAGGTGTTCTCTACCGCAGAAGACAACCAGTCTGCGGTGACCATCCATGTGCTGCAGGGTGAGCGTAAACGCGCTTCTGATAACAAATCTCTGGGTCAGTTCAACCTGGATGGTATCAACCCGGCACCGCGCGGCATGCCGCAGATCGAAGTGACCTTCGATATCGATGCTGACGGTATCCTGCACGTTTCCGCGAAAGACAAAAACAGCGGTAAAGAGCAGAAGATCACCATCAAGGCATCTTCTGGCCTGAACGAGGAAGAAATTCAGAAAATGGTTCGCGAAGCAGAAGCGAACGCGGAATCTGACCGTAAGTTCGAAGAGCTGGTTCAGACCCGTAACCAGGGCGACCACCTGCTGCACAGCACCCGTAAACAGGTGGAAGAAGCAGGCGACAAACTGCCAGCGGAAGATAAAACCGCTATCGAAGCTGCGCTGACCGCGCTGGAAACGTCCCTCAAAGGCGAAGACAAAGCGGATATCGAAGCGAAAATGCAGGCGCTGGCTCAGGCTTCTCAGAAACTGCTGGAAATTGCACAGCAACAGCACGCTCAGCAGCAGGCTGGTGGCGCTGACGCTTCTGCGAACAACGCGAAAGACGACGATGTTGTCGACGCTGAGTTCGAAGAAGTAAAAGACAAAAAATAATCGCCCTGATGCAGGGTAATTAATCGGCACGGGCGTAGGAGATCTCTCCACGCCCGTGCTCGCATGTTAGGGGTAGATAAAAAAAGATGGCGAAACAAGACTACTACGAGATTTTGGGCGTTTCCAAAACAGCGGAAGAGCGCGAAATCAAGAAGGCGTACAAGCGCCTGGCCATGAAATATCACCCGGACCGTAACCAGGGTGATAAAGAGGCCGAAGCCAAATTTAAAGAGATCAAAGAGGCGTACGAAGTCCTGACCGATGCGCAAAAACGCGCTGCGTACGACCAGTATGGCCATGCGGCGTTTGAACAAGGCGGCATGGGCGGCGGTGGATTCGGCGGCGGCGGCTTTGGCGGCGGCGCTGACTTTAGCGATATCTTTGGCGATGTCTTCGGCGATATTTTTGGCGGTGGCCGTGGTCGCCAACGTGCGGCACGTGGCGCCGATTTACGTTACAACATGGAATTGACGCTGGAAGAGGCCGTTCGCGGGGTCAGTAAAGAGATCCGTATCCCTACGCTCGAAGAGTGTGACGTTTGCCATGGCAGCGGCGCGAAAGCGGGTACTCAGCCGCAGACCTGTCCGACCTGTCACGGTTCCGGTCAGGTGCAGATGCGCCAGGGGTTCTTCGCTGTTCAGCAGACCTGTCCGCATTGTCAGGGACGCGGTACGCTGATTAAAGATCCGTGCAACAAATGTCATGGTCATGGTCGCGTAGAAAAAACCAAAACCCTGTCCGTCAAAATTCCGGCAGGCGTGGATACGGGCGATCGCATCCGCCTGGCGGGTGAAGGCGAAGCGGGTGAGCACGGCGCACCGGCAGGCGATCTGTACGTCCAGGTGCAGGTGAAACAGCACGCTATCTTTGAGCGTGAAGGTAACAACCTGTACTGCGAAGTTCCCATCAACTTTGCTATGGCGGCGTTGGGTGGCGAAATTGAGGTTCCGACGCTGGACGGTCGTGTCAATCTGAAGATCCCTGGTGAAACTCAGACCGGCAAGCTGTTCCGCATGCGCGGCAAAGGCGTGAAATCGGTGCGTGGCGGCGCGCAGGGCGATCTGCTATGCCGCGTGGTCGTTGAAACGCCGGTTGGCCTGAACGATAAGCAGAAACAACTGCTTAAGGATCTGCAGGAAAGCTTTGGCGGGCCGACAGGTGAACACAATAGCCCACGCTCCAAAAGCTTCTTCGATGGCGTCAAAAAGTTCTTTGATGACCTGACGCGTTAAACATTTACTGAATAAATAAAAAACCCGACTATTACGTCGGGTTTTTTATATTTTTGCTTAATACTCGGTAAAACCGAATTTATCCCCAAAATTTATCTGATTTTATCGATGATTCTACCGGGGTAAGATAAGCGCCCCAGGGAGTTGTAAATCGAGAGAAGATCATGAAATTTCTACAACGTTTTTTTAGCAGTGATATCTCAGGCGGGATTGTCCTGATTATTGCCGCTGCACTGGCGATGCTGTGCGCAAACCTTGGTGTGACTCAGGCGGGCTATCAGGCCTTTCTGGACACGCCCGTTGCGTTCAAATTTGGTGCGCTGGATATTGATAAAAACATGCTGCTCTTCATTAATGACGCGTTAATGGCAGTGTTTTTCCTGATGGTGGGCCTGGAAGTGAAATATGAGCTGGTGCAGGGCGCACTGGCCACGCGTCAGCAGGCCATTTTCCCGGTGATTGCTGCGCTCGGTGGGATGGTTGCTCCTGCACTTATTTTCCTGGCGTTTAATTTTCACGATCCTGTGGTCAGCCATGGCTGGGCTATTCCAACGGCTACCGATATTGCGTTTGCCCTCGGCGTCCTCGCTCTGCTGGGCAATCGTGTTCCCGTTGTATTGAAAGTGTTCCTGATGGCGTTGGCCATCATTGACGATCTGGGCGCTATCATCATTATCGCCCTCTTTTATACCAGCGACCTTTCGATGGCGGCCCTCGGCGTTGCCGCGGCGGCTATTGTCGCGCTGGCGCTGCTGAACATCTTTAATGTCCGGCGCACCGGTATCTATATCCTGGTGGGGTTGGTGCTGTGGACGGCAGTGCTTAAATCGGGGATTCACGCCACGCTTGCGGGTGTTATCCTGGGCTTCTTTATTCCGTTGAAGGAGAAGGACGGTGTGTCTCCGGCCCGGCAATTGATCAATGCCATTCATCCCTGGGTGTCCTGGCTCATTCTGCCGCTGTTTGCTTTTGCCAACGCCGGCGTGTCACTGGAGGGCGTCTCGCTAAGCGGCCTGACCTCCCCGTTGCCGCTGGGAGTCATCGCTGGCCTGTTGATTGGCAAACCCGTCGGTATCTCCCTCTTCTGCTGGCTGGCATTGCGTCTGGGACTGGCAAAACTCCCCAAAGGCGCAGCCTTTAAGCAAATCATGGCAGTAGGCGTGTTATGCGGCATCGGTTTTACCATGTCCATTTTTATCGCGACGCTGGCCTTCGGTGATGCCGATCCGCATAGCGTCGGTTGGGCGAAACTGGGGATCCTGACGGGCTCTGTTCTGTCTGCAATTATAGGTTATTGTCTGCTGCGCACGCGGATCGTCCGTTAACCTCTGGCAGGAAGGCGAGTCATCGCCTTCCCGTTATCTCACTCCGGGAGCGAAGCGGCGATGTCCAATATTAATTACAATCACTTGTACTACTTCTGGCAGGTCTACCGTGAAGGTTCGGTTGTCGGGGCGGCAGAGGTATTATTCCTGACGCCGCAAACCATTACCGGGCAGATCAAATCGCTGGAGGAGCGGTTGCAGGGCAAGCTCTTTAAGCGCAGGGGAAGAGGGCTGGAACCCACTGAACTTGGCGAGCTGGTGTTTCGCTATGCGGACAAGATGTTCACGCTCAGTCAGGAAATGCTAGATATCGTTAACTATCGCAAAGAGTCACATCTGCTTTTCGATGTGGGTGTTGCGGATGCGTTATCAAAAACGCTGGTCAGTGGCATTCTCGATGCCGCCGTGCAGGAAGGGGAGCCAATTCACCTTCGCTGTTTTGAATCCACCCATGAAATGCTACTCGAACAGTTGAGCCAGCATAAGCTCGATATGATTATTTCGGATTGCCCGATCGATTCGACGCATCAGGAAGGGCTGTTTTCGGTGAAGATCGGCGAGTGCAGCGTCAGTTTCTGGTGTCAGAAGCCGGCGTTAAATAAGCCGTTCCCGGCCTGTCTGGAAGAGCGTCGTCTGTTGATTCCCGGGCGCCGCTCTATGCTCGGCAGAAAATTGTTGAACTGGTTTAATTCGCAGGGGCTCAACGTTGAGATTCTCGGTGAGTTTGATGACGCTGCACTGATGAAATCTTTTGGCGCAGCGCACAACGCCATTTTTGTCGCTCCGACGCTCTATGCAAAAGATTATTTTGCCGATGAGAATATCGTTGAAATTGGGCGTGTGGATAACGTGATGGAAGAGTACCACGCCATTTTTGCCGAACGTATGATTCAGCATCCCGCCGTACAGCGTATCTGTAATCGTGATTATTCCCGGCTGTTCAAGGACCCCGGATAACACGCGCCATATTTCGTTAACCACCGAAGCATGACTTTTTCAGCACGGTAGATTTATCTCTCTTACCGATGCAGGAGATAAATCATGATTGCTGTACTTTTCGAAGCCGACGCGGTTACGGCAAAGCAAGAACGTTACCTTGAACTGGCTGCGGAACTGAAACCACTGCTTGCCGATATCGACGGCTTTATTTCAATCGAGCGTTTTCAAAGCCTGGCGACGCCCGGCAAAATCCTTTCGTTATCTTGGTGGCGTGATGAGGCGGCCATTCAGACGTGGAAAGCGCACCACCTTCACCGTGCCGCTCAGACAGAGGGGCGTAACGAAATTTTTGCCTTTTACCGCATTCGTATCGCCCGTCTGGAACGGGAATATTCATCGGAAAGCCGGGGGTAAGGTGATGTACGACATTCACGTAGTACTGAAAAACCTGCCTGGTGAACTGGCGAGACTGGGCAAAACGCTGGGTAGCAATGCTATCGGTCTTGAGGGCGGTGGCGTTTTTACCTGTGGCAATGAAGCACACGCGCATTTTCTGGTGGAAGAAGGCATACGGGCAAAGGCGGTACTGGATCATCATGGTTTTGATGTCCGCGATCTGCGCAGACCTCTGATCCGTAAGCTCAAACAGGAGCGGCCTGGCGAGCTGGGCGAGATAACGGCAGCGCTTGCGGCCCAGGGCGTAAATATTCTCGTGCAGTACAGCGATCACGCAAATCAGCTCATACTGGTGACAGATAATGATATCGTTGCCAGCGAGGCAACAGAACCCTGGGCGGTTTATGCAACATCATCCTGAGCATCTTTCTGATGACGCGCTTGAGCTTTCGGTCGCGGCAGTTGCCGCGGCGATGGCGGATCCTTCACGCGTGAAAATGCTGTGTGCGCTAATGGATGGGCGGGCATGGACGGCAACGGAATTGAGTGTGGCGGCAGGCGTTGCGGCCTCCACCGCCAGCGCGCATCTGAGTAAGCTGGTTGACAGCCAACTGGTCTGTTTCCTTTCACAAGGACGCCATCGTTACTACCGCCTGGCAGGCAAAGAGGTTGCCCGGTTGATTGAAATGATGATGGGAATCTCCTGGCGACGGGATAAACCTTTAGCAACGCGCACGCCCGTGGCGCTGCGGCATGCGCGTACCTGTTACGATCATCTGGCGGGCGAGCTGGCGGTAAGCATTTATGATGCGCTGGTGGAAAAAAAGTACCTGACCGCTGATGGGGCGTCGCTTACCGAAGAAGGGCTGACATTTTTTACCCGGGTGGGGTTGCCACTGGAGAATAAATCAACGCGTAAACGTAGCTGTGCCTGTCTTGACTGGAGTGAGCGGCGCTTTCATCTGGGCGGCCATGCAGGCGCGGTGTTGCTGGTTTATTTTGAAACGAAGGGGTGGATCCGCCGGACGCCCGGTTTTCGTGAAGTCACGCTTACCGCGAAAGGTCGACAGGGGTTACAGACGTTACTCGGCATTGACGTCAGGTAACAGGCATAAAAAAACCCGCTTTACGCGGGTTCTTTCACAAAGCACAACAAGCGGGCGATTAAGCCAGTTTGCTGATCTGTGCAGTCAGGTTTGCTTTATGACGCGCAGCTTTGTTTTTGTGGATCAGACCTTTAGCGGCCTGGCGATCCACGATCGGTTGCATTTCGTCAAATGCTTTCTGTGCAGCAGCTTTGTCGCCAGCTTCGATCGCAGCGTACACTTTCTTGATGAAAGTACGCATCATAGAGCGACGGCTTGCGTTGTGTTTGCGAGCCTTTTCAGACTGAACGGCGCGCTTCTTAGCTGATTTGATATTAGCCAAGGTCCAACTCCCAAATATGATCTATATGGACAATTCAAAGGCCGAGGAATATGCCCTTTTAGCCTTCTTTTGTCAATGGATTTGTGCAAATAAGCGCCGTTAATCTACGACGCTACGTTACGTATTGATGGCGCAGGATTCTACCAGCTTGTGGTCATCGAATACAGCTTTTCCACTATAAAAATCGCTTTCTGGGCCAGTTTTTCATGCGCTAAGAAGGCAGCCTGATGAAATCCTTCTCCTTTCTGGCGGGTTCGGGCAATCGTCGGTTAACGTCGCACGTTGTACAAGGTATACTCTGACGATTTTCACTGTTTTGAGCCAGACATGAAGCTGATACGCGGCATACATAATCTCAGCCAGGCACCGCACGGGTGTGTGCTGACTATTGGTAATTTCGACGGCGTGCATCGCGGCCATCAGGCGCTTTTACAAGGGCTTAGCGAAGAAGGTCGTACCCGTGCTCTCCCCGTAGTGGTGATGATATTCGAGCCGCAACCTCTCGAACTTTTTGCGGGTGATAAAGCGCCCGCGCGTCTGACCCGACTGCGAGAAAAAGTGCGTCTGCTGGCCGAATGTGGCGTCGATTACGTACTGTGCGTACGTTTTGACCGACGTTTTGCCGCGTTGACGGCGCAAGCCTTCGTCAGCGACCTGCTGGTTGACAAACTCGGCGTGAAATTCCTCGCCGTGGGTGATGACTTCCGCTTTGGCGCTGGTCGCCAGGGGGATTTCTTGTTATTACAGAAAGCCGGTCTGAAATACGGCTTTGACGTGACCAGCACGCAAACCTTCTGCTCTGGCGGGGCACGCGTGAGCAGTACGGCGGTACGCCAGGCGCTGGCCGATGACAACCTTGAGCTCGCGGAACAACTGCTGGGCCATCCGTTTAGTATCTCCGGGCGTGTGGTTCACGGCGACGAGCTGGGGCGCACGATTGGTTTTCCGACGGCGAACATACCGCTACGCCGCCAGGTTTCCCCGGTCAAAGGGGTCTATGCGGTAGAAGTGGCTGGCTTAGGCGATACTTTACTGCCCGGTGTGGCCAACATTGGTACGCGCCCGACGGTAGCCGGGGTCCGCCAGCAGCTTGAAGTCCATCTGCTGGATGTTGTAATGGACCTCTATGGACGCCATATAGATGTAGTACTGCGTAAAAAAATACGCAACGAGCAGCGATTTACATCGCTGGATGAGCTTAAAGCGCAGATCGCGCGTGATGAGTTAACGGCCCGCGAATTGTTTGGGCTATAGAACCGGCTTAACTGCCTGTGTGATAAATACGGAACCGAGAATCTGATGAGTGACTATAAATCAACCCTGAATTTGCCGGAAACAGGGTTCCCGATGCGCGGCGACCTCGCCAAGCGTGAACCGGGAATGCTGGCGCGTTGGACTGATGATGACCTGTACGGCATCATTCGTGCAGCCAAAAAAGGCAAAAAAACCTTCATTCTGCATGATGGCCCTCCTTATGCGAATGGCAGCATTCATATTGGTCACTCTGTTAATAAGATTCTGAAAGACATTATTGTGAAGTCCAAAGGCCTCGCGGGTTACGACTCGCCGTATGTGCCGGGCTGGGACTGTCATGGTCTGCCGATCGAACTGAAAGTTGAGCAGGAATTCGGTAAGCCGGGTGAGAAATTCACCGCTGCGGAATTCCGTGCAAAATGCCGTGAATACGCCGCGACCCAGATCGACGGCCAGCGCACAGACTTTATTCGTCTTGGCGTACTGGGCGACTGGGAACATCCGTATCGCACCATGGACTTCAAAACTGAAGCCAACATCATTCGCGCGCTGGGTAAAATCATCGGCAACGGCCACCTGCATAAAGGCGCAAAGCCGGTGCACTGGTGCGTGGACTGCCGTTCAGCTCTGGCGGAAGCGGAAGTTGAGTATTACGACAAAACCTCTCCGTCCATCGACGTGGCATTCAATGCCGTTGATGCCGACGCGGTAAAAGCGAAATTTGGCGTGGCCAGCGTTAACGGCCCGGTTTCTCTGGTTATCTGGACCACCACCCCGTGGACCCTGCCGGCGAACCGCGCAATCTCCCTGTCGCCGGAATTCGACTATGCGCTGGTGCAGGTTGAAGGCCAGGCGCTGATCCTCGCAAAAGATCTGGTAGACAGCGTGATGAAACGCGCAGGCATCAGCGAATTTACCGTGCTGGGCGTGGTGAAAGGTTCTGAACTGGAACTGATGCGCTTTAAACATCCGTTCCTCGACTTTGATGTTCCGGCGATCCTTGGCGATCACGTGACGCTGGAAGCCGGTACCGGTGCGGTGCATACCGCCGGTGGTCATGGCCCTGATGACTACACCATCAGCCAAAAATACGGTCTGGAAATCGCTAACCCGGTTGGCCCGGACGGTACTTACCTGCCGGGTACATATCCCATTCTGGATGGCGTAAACGTCTTCAAAGCAAACGACATTATCGTCAACCTGCTGCGTGAGAAAGGCGCGCTGCTGCATGTCGAAAAAATGCAGCACAGCTACCCATGCTGCTGGCGTCATAAGTCGCCGATCATCTTCCGTGCGACTCCGCAGTGGTTCGTCAGCATGGATCAGAAAGGCCTGCGTATTCAGTCTTTGAAAGAGATCGATCGCATTGAGCAGGAAGGTCTGGCGAAAGAGAACCTGAGCGGCTGGATCCCGGCATGGGGGAAAGCACGTATCGAATCGATGGTCGCGAACCGTCCTGACTGGTGTATCTCCCGTCAGCGTACCTGGGGCGTGCCGATGGCGCTGTTCGTGCATAAAGACACCGAAGAGCTGCACCCGCGTACTACCGAATTGATGGAAGCCGTGGCTAAATACGTTGAGAAAGACGGTATTCAGGCGTGGTGGGATCTCGATCCGCGTGAAATCCTTGGCGATGACGCTGACAACTACATGAAAGTGCCGGATACCCTGGACGTGTGGTTTGACTCCGGTTCAACGAGCTACTCTGTCGTGGACGCGCGCCCGGAATTCGGCGGTCACGTAGCGGATATGTATCTGGAAGGTTCTGACCAGCACCGTGGCTGGTTTATGTCCTCCCTGATGATCAGCGTCGCGATGAAAGGCAAAGCGCCTTACCGCCAGGTACTGACCCACGGTTTTACCGTCGATGGTCAGGGCCGTAAGATGTCTAAATCTATCGGTAATACCGTTTCTCCGCAGGACGTGATGAACAAACTGGGCGCGGATATTCTGCGTCTGTGGGTGGCATCCACCGATTATACAGGCGAAATGGCCGTTTCCGACGAGATCCTCAAACGTGCTGCCGACAGCTATCGTCGTATCCGTAACACCGCACGCTTCCTGCTGGCGAACCTTAATGGTTTCGATCCGGCAAAAGACATGGTGAAACCGGAAGAGATGGTGGTACTGGATCGTTGGGCAGTTGGCTGCGCGCAGGAAGCGCAGAAAGATATCATCAGCGCGTACGACTCCTATGATTTCCATGAAGTTGTGCAGCGCCTGATGCGTTTTTGCTCCATCGAGATGGGCTCTTTCTACCTCGACATCATCAAAGACCGTCAGTACACCGCGAAGGCGGACAGTGTTGCCCGTCGTAGCTGCCAGACTGCGCTGTACCATATCGCAGAAGCGCTGGTGCGCTGGATGGCGCCGATCATGTCTTTCACCGCCGATGAAATCTGGGGTTACCTGCCAGGCGAGCGCGAAAAATATGTGTTCACCGGCGAATGGTACCAGGGGCTGTTTGGTCTGGCGGAAACCGAAGCCATGAACGACGCCTACTGGGAAGCGTTGCTGAAAGTGCGTGGCGAAGTGAACAAGGTTATCGAACAGGCGCGTGCTGACAAGAAAGTAGGCGGTTCTCTGGAGGCGGCGGTAACCCTGTTCGCTGAACCGGAACTGTCTGCGAAACTGACGGCGCTGGGTGACGAATTACGATTTGTCCTGTTGACCTCCGGTGCGAAAGTTGAAGATTATGCCAACGCTTCCGCTGATGCCCAACAGAGCGAACTGCTCAAAGGTCTGAAAGTGGCGTTAAGCAAAGCCGAAGGTGAGAAATGCCCGCGTTGCTGGCATTACACTCAGGATGTCGGCAAGGTAGCGGAACACGCAGAAATCTGCGGACGCTGTGTCAGCAACGTCGCCGGTGACGGCGAAAAACGTAAGTTTGCCTGATGAGTAAACCGATCTTTTCAACAGGGCTACGCTGGTTGTGGCTGGTGGTCGTCGTGCTGATTATCGATCTGGGCAGCAAGTTCCTTATCCTCCAGCATTTTGCGCTGGGGGATACGGTGTCACTGTTCCCGTCGCTTAATCTGCATTACGCGCGTAACTATGGTGCGGCGTTTAGCTTCCTGGCAGACAGCGGTGGCTGGCAGCGTTGGTTCTTTGCCGGTATCGCCATCGGTATCTCCGTTGTGCTGGCGGTGCTGATGTACCGTTCAAAAGCGTCGCAGAAGCTGAACAATATCGCCTATGCGATGATTATCGGCGGCGCGTTAGGCAATCTGTTCGATCGCCTGTGGCACGGTTTTGTCGTTGATATGATCGACTTTTATGTCGGCGACTGGCATTTCGCCACCTTCAACCTTGCCGACAGTTTCATTTGCGTCGGCGCGGCGCTGATTGTGCTGGAAGGCTTCTTACCGAACGCGGCTGCGAAGAAACAGGCGTAACAAAACCTGCCGGGCGGCGTTACGCTTGCCCGGCCTGGGTTATCCGTAGGCCCGGTAAGCGTTATCGTCATCGGGCAAAACAAGTGAGCGAACCTGCATGTCAAAATCTGTACAGAGTAATAGCGCGGTGCTGGTGCACTTTACGCTCAAACTCGAAGATGGCTCCACCGCTGAGTCAACCCGCAATAATGGTAAACCTGCGCTGTTTCGTCTGGGAGACGGTTCGCTGTCCGAAGGGCTTGAACAGCATTTACTGGGGTTGAAAGCAGGCGACAAAAAAGCGTTTTCGCTGGAACCGGATGCGGCATTTGGCACGCCGGTTCCCGATCTGATTCAGTACTTCTCGCGCCGTGATTTTATGGACGCGGGCGAGCCGGAAATCGGCGCGATTATGCTCTTTACTGCAATGGATGGCAGCGAAATGCCGGGCGTTATCCGTGAGATCAACGGCGATTCTATTACCGTCGATTTCAACCACCCGCTGGCAGGGCAGACCGTTCATTTTGATGTCGACGTGCTGGAAGTGGAACCGGCCCTGGAGGGAATACATGCAGATCCTGTTGGCTAACCCACGAGGTTTTTGTGCAGGCGTAGACCGCGCGATTAGCATTGTTGAAAACGCGCTGGAGATTTATGGCGCGCCCATTTATGTCCGTCACGAGGTGGTGCACAACCGTTACGTGGTGGACAGTCTGCGTGAACGCGGGGCCATTTTTATAGAACAAATCAGTGAAGTACCGGATGGCGCGATCCTCATTTTCTCTGCGCACGGTGTTTCACAGGCGGTCCGTAACGAAGCGAAAAGCCGCGACCTGACCGTGTTTGATGCCACCTGCCCGCTGGTGACCAAAGTGCATATGGAGGTCGCTCGCGCCAGTCGTCGTGGGGAAGAGGCTATCCTGATTGGTCATGCTGGACACCCGGAAGTCGAAGGCACCATGGGGCAGTACAGCAACCCGAAAGGGGGAATGTACCTGGTGGAGTCGCCGGAAGACGTACAAACGCTCCATATCAAAGATATCAATAAGCTCTCTTTTATGACGCAGACGACACTCTCCGTGGATGATACTTCCGACGTGATTGATGCGCTGCGCGAGCGCTTCCCGAAAATTGTCGGGCCGCGTAAAGATGACATCTGCTACGCCACGACCAACCGCCAGGAAGCCGTACGCGCACTGGCGGAACAGGCGGAAGTCGTGCTGGTGGTCGGCTCGAAGAACTCCTCCAACTCCAACCGTCTGGCTGAACTCGCCCAGCGTATGGGTAAATCCGCTTACCTGATTGATGATGCTTCTGATATCAAGGAAGAGTGGGTGCGCAATATCCGTTGCGTTGGCGTTACGGCCGGGGCGTCGGCGCCTGACGTGCTGGTGCAAAACGTTATCTCCCGTTTGCAGGAACTGGGCGGCGGCGAAGCCATTCCGCTGGAAGGTCGTGAAGAAAACATTGTTTTCGAAGTACCGAAAGAGCTGCGGGTCGATGTTCGCGAAGTCGAATAACTTTTTCGCCTTGAGTTTATGAGAAGATGCCAGGCATAACGCCTGGCATTTTTTATGGAGGATGTATGCGTCTGCCGATTATTCTCGACACCGACCCTGGTATTGACGACGCGGCTGCCATTGCCGCTGCGCTTTTTGCACCTGAGCTTGATCTCAAACTGATGACGACGGTTGCAGGTAATGTCTCGCTGGAAAAAACCACCCGTAATGCCCTGCAATTGCTTCACTTCTGGAATGCGAATATCCCGGTGGCGCAGGGGGCTGCGACGCCGTTGCTGCGCCCGTTGCGCGATGCGGCGAGTGTCCACGGTGAATCTGGCATGGAAGGCTATCACTTTGTTGAACATCAGCGCCAGCCGCTGGCAAAGCCGGCGTTTCAGGCAATCCGCGATGTGCTGATGGCATCACCTGAGCCGGTCACGCTGGTGGCGATTGGCCCTCTGACCAACATTGCCCTGTTGTTATCCCACTACCCGGAATGTCAGTTCAACATTCGTCGTCTGGTGATGATGGGCGGTTCTGCCGGGCGCGGTAACTTCACGCCAAATGCGGAATTCAATATTGCCATTGACCCGGAGGCGGCCGCGCGCGTCTTTGCCAGCGGACTGGAGATCGTCATGTGCGGTCTGGATGTGACTAACCATGCCACACTTGCCCCGGATTATCTGGCAACGCTGCCTGCGGGAAATCAAACCGGGAAAATGTTGCATGCCTTGTTTAGCCACTACCGTAGCGGCAGCATGGCGACCGGGCTACGTATGCATGACCTTTGCGCGATTGCCTGGCTGGTGCGCCCGCAGATTTTTACCCTGAAATCCTGCTTTGTAGCGGTGGAAACCCAGGGGACATACACTGCGGGCACAACGGTTGTGGATATTGACGGTCGTCTGGGTAAGCCTGCGAATGCGCAGGTAGCCCTGGGCATTGATATTGATGCATTTCGCGCCTGGGTAGCAGACGTATTTAGTAAGGCGCCGTAAGCGAGACGTAGGGCATCTTCTCACTTAAATAATCAATCATCGCCCGCATTCTGGCGGGCATATGTTTTCCCGACGACCACAGTAGCCAGAGCTGTCCGGAATACTCGCTAATAAACTCCCAGTCCGGCAGCACCTGACGTATTTCGCCTCGCGCCAGTGCCGCACTTGCGGTAAACAGCGGCAGGCTGCCTATCCCCAGATGATTTAGCACCGCATCGAGGCGAACACCGGTATGGTTCGCGGCATAGCGCCCATGGGTCTGAATAGTTTCGCTTTTGCCGCGCTTACGAAATTTCCAGCGTGAATCAACGGGCGTTTCGCCAAGACTGATGCAGCTATGCTGGCGTAAATCTTCCGGCTTCTCGGGTGTGCCGTGCTGGCGCAGATATTCCGGTGTGGCGCAAATCAGATGGTTAATTGGTATCAACGGCTTACCGTGCAGGCCAGGAGAAGGTGAGTTGGTAATACGCAGTGCCAGATCGACGCCGTCATCAATTAAATCCATATAACGATCTTCCAGACGCAGCCGTACATCGACCTGCGGGTAGCGGATAAGAAATTCGCCCATGAGTGGATGGATAACAAATCGACCCACGGCTTTCGGTACGCTGAGGGTCAGGGTGCCTTGCGCACTATCCTGCACGCTGCTGCCGGCATTCATCGCCTGCCTGGCGGCTTCCAGCATCATCTGTGCATGTTCGTACACGCTAAGGCCAGACTCACTTAACCGCAGTTTTCGCGTTGTGCGGTGCAATAATTTATTGCCCAATGCCTGTTCAAGGCGCGAAACGCAGCGGCTCATTGCCGATGGTGTCGCACCGGAAATACGTGCGGCGGCTGAGAAGCTGCCCTGATCGACAATCAGAACAAAAGTCGCGAGATCGGGAAGCAGGGTGGTATTCATTTGTGTCTGCCAGGCAAAAGTGTGTTGAAAGCATAACGGATTATCATAGTCCGTGAAAATAATATACTGGTTGTGTAATCAGGAGGAAAAAATGACAACACGAAATTACTACACCAGCGATGAGACGCACGGCCAGGCCTACGTTATGCAATGCATTCCCGATGGAGAGGGCGGCTTTTTGATTGAGCTGGATGCCACGCTCTTTCATCCACAGGGCGGCGGGCAGCCTTCTGACGGCGGCACCATTGGTGGCGTGCCCATACAGCGGGTTTTCACTAACGGTGAGACCGTATGGCATCGTACTGCCACGCCAGTCGCGCCAGGCCCGGTTACACTTTGTGTCGACGGGGAATTACGTCACGTTCATGCGCGCTGGCATTCGGCGGGGCATCTGATTGGCACGGCAGGCGAAGCGTTCGGCTGGCAACCTGTTAAAGCCCATCACTGGCCTGGGGAAGGACGCATCACATTTAGCGGTAGCGGTAGTATCACTGCGGAGCTACTGACGGGAAAAATCAGCGCATGGATAGATGAAAATTTGCCGCGACACATCGATTTTTACGAAGGGAAGCGGCAGGTTCGCTTTGGCGAATTGCCCGCCTATGGCTGTGGCGGTACCCATGTTTGCTCGTTGCGTGACATCGGGCAAATCACGCTTACCGGTGTCAAAATGAAAAAAGGACAGCTGGTTGTCAGCTATACGGTGGACGAAAGCTGACCGTTCGCTGACGTGCAGTGAGTTATTGCTCAGCAATATACGAGGTGATAGCGCACCGCCGCAGCGGAAAATCTTCTTAGAATACTAATGCTCAGCGTCTTCTGTGGGTTTTGCTGGTCAAATCGCAACATGCGAACTCATGTCTTTTACTGATATTTCCCGCTGTTTATCATTTAATTCTAATTATCGGTGTTTTCGGCTGGTAGCCCCGACGTGGGCTGGTTAATCTGAGAACGATTTTCAGCATTTTATTAACAAAAGAGTACAACTATGCATGATGCACAAATCCGCGTAGCCATCGCGGGCGCCGGTGGGCGTATGGGCCGCCAGTTAATTCAGGCAACCCTGCAGATGGATGGCGTCGCGCTTGGCGCAGCGCTGGAGCGAGAAGGTTCATCCCTGCTGGGTAGCGATGCAGGAGAGCTCGCTGGCGTGGGTACCACAGGCGTTACTGTGAGCAGTGATTTGCAGGCGGTAAAAGACGATTTTGATGTACTGATCGATTTCACCCGTCCGGAAGGGACCCTGGTACACCTGGCGTTTTGTCGCCAGCACCGCAAAGGGATGGTTATCGGTACAACCGGGTTTGACGACGCAGGTAAAGCGGCAATTCGCGATGCGTCGCAAGAGATCGCCATTGTCTTCGCCGCGAATTTCAGCGTTGGCGTGAACGTGATGCTTAAGCTGCTGGAAAAAGCGGCGAAGGTGATGGGGAATTACACCGATATTGAAATTATCGAAGCTCATCATCGCTATAAAGTGGATGCGCCGTCGGGGACCGCGTTGGCCATGGGAGAGTCTATTGCCCATGCGCTGAATAAAGATTTAAAAGATTGTGCTGTTTATGCACGTGAAGGCCATACCGGCGAACGCGTACCGGGCACAATTGGTTTTGCTACCGTCCGTGCGGGCGACATTGTCGGCGAACATACAGCGATGTTCGCTGATCTCGGCGAACGTATTGAAATTAGTCATAAAGCGTCAAGCCGAATGACGTTTGCCAATGGCGCCGTTCGCTCAGCTTTATGGCTAAAAACCAAAGAAACCGGCCTTTTTGATATGCGAGATGTGCTGGATCTGAACAATTTGTAAGAGTTATTACCCATCGTGATGTGGTTGTTGCAGTCGTAATGTCTTGATTGCATAGGGCAATATTTTATTGCCCTTTTATTTTGCCTGTTTCTTCATATTTCCTCATTTAGATCTCCATTAATATCCATCTTAATTCTTATTTTAGTTGCTGAAATGTAAATTTTGACCGTCTGGTCCACATTTTATGAAGGCAAGCTAGAGATAACCAGTTTTATGGCGACGCAAGCGTTTTCCTCTCTCCGGAAATGTGATCTTTTTGCCCTCTAAATCATGCTATTCTTTTCTGGGGCGCAAAAAGACATGAAAAAGATGCGCTATAAGTTGACTTTTACCCTTCATGTCTCCAGAATGCCGCCGTTTGCAAAAAATTCGCGGTTACGCAAATTTGCATTGATTCAAGGCTCATAATTGAATTAATATGCAAATAAAGTGAGTGAATATTCTCTGGAGGATGTTTTGATTAAGTCAGCGCTATTGGTTCTGGAAGACGGAACCCAGTTTTACGGTCGGGCCATAGGGGCAACAGGTTCGGCGGTTGGGGAAGTCGTTTTCAATACTTCAATGACCGGTTATCAAGAAATCCTCACTGATCCTTCCTACTCCCGCCAAATCGTCACCCTTACTTATCCTCATATCGGCAATGTCGGCACCAATGCCGCTGATGAAGAATCCTCTCAGGTACATGCGCAAGGTCTGGTCATTCGCGATCTGCCGCTGATTGCCAGCAACTACCGCAATACCGAAGATCTCTCTTCATACCTGAAACGCCACAATATCGTGGCGATTGCCGATATCGATACCCGTAAGCTGACGCGTCTGCTGCGTGAAAAGGGCGCGCAGAACGGCTGCATCATCGCCGGGGACAATCTGGATGCTGCGCTGGCGCTGGAAAAAGCGAAAAGCTTCCCGGGGCTGAACGGTATGGATTTGGCGAAAGAGGTGACGACTGCCGAGCCGTATAGCTGGACGCAGGGGAGCTGGACACTGAAAGGCGAACTGCCGGAAGCGAAAAAAGAAGATGAGCTGCCGCTGCACGTGGTGGCCTACGATTTCGGCGCGAAACGTAACATCCTGCGTATGCTGGTGGACCGCGGCTGCCGCCTGACGGTGGTCCCGGCGAAAACCTCCGCAGAAGACGTCCTGAAAATGAATCCGGACGGTATCTTCCTCTCTAACGGCCCTGGCGACCCGGCACCGTGTGATTACGCCATCGACGCGATTGAGAAATTCCTTGAGACCGATATCCCGGTATTCGGCATCTGCCTCGGCCATCAGTTGCTGGCGCTGGCGAGCGGCGCAAAAACCGTGAAGATGAAGTTCGGTCACCACGGCGGCAACCACCCGGTAAAAGATATCGATAACAACACGGTAATGATTACCGCACAGAACCATGGTTTTGCGGTAGATGAAGCCTCCATGCCTGCCAACCTGCGCGTTACGCACAAGTCGCTGTTTGATGGCACCCTGCAGGGGATTCATCGCACGGACAAACCGGCATTCAGCTTCCAGGGCCACCCTGAGGCGAGCCCGGGTCCGCACGATGCAGCGCCGCTGTTCGACCATTTTATCGAGTTAATTGAGCAATACCGTCAGTCTGCTAAATAATCAGGAGCGAAAAAGAGCCATGCCAAAACGTACAGACATAAAAAGCATCCTGATCCTTGGCGCCGGTCCGATTGTCATCGGTCAGGCGTGTGAGTTCGACTACTCCGGTGCGCAGGCGTGTAAAGCGCTGCGTGAAGAGGGGTACCGCGTCATTCTGGTGAACTCCAACCCGGCGACGATCATGACCGACCCGGAAATGGCGGATGCAACTTATATTGAGCCGATCCACTGGGAAGTGGTACGCAAGATCATCGAAAAAGAGCGTCCGGATGCGGTTCTGCCGACCATGGGCGGCCAGACAGCACTGAACTGTGCGCTGGAGCTGGAACGTCAGGGCGTTCTGGCTGAGTTCGGCGTCACCATGATTGGTGCGACCGCCGACGCAATTGATAAAGCAGAAGACCGCCGCCGTTTCGACGTGGCGATGAAGAAAATCGGTCTGGAAACCGCGCGTTCCGGTATTGCGCACAATATGGAAGAGGCGCTGGCCGTTGCGGCTGACGTGGGCTACCCGTGCATCATCCGTCCATCGTTCACCATGGGCGGCACCGGCGGCGGTATTGCCTATAACCGTGAAGAGTTTGAAGAGATCTGCGCCCGTGGCCTGGATCTGTCACCGACCAATGAGCTGTTAATTGATGAATCGCTGATTGGCTGGAAAGAGTATGAGATGGAAGTGGTGCGCGATAAGAACGATAACTGCATTATCGTCTGCTCCATCGAAAACTTCGACGCCATGGGCATCCACACCGGTGACTCCATCACCGTTGCGCCGGCCCAGACCCTGACCGATAAAGAGTATCAAATCATGCGTAACGCCTCGATGGCGGTACTGCGTGAAATCGGCGTGGAAACCGGCGGTTCTAACGTGCAGTTCTCGGTTAACCCGAAAAACGGCCGTCTGATTGTTATCGAAATGAACCCGCGTGTCTCCCGTTCTTCCGCACTGGCTTCCAAAGCCACTGGCTTCCCGATTGCCAAAGTGGCGGCGAAACTGGCGGTAGGTTATACCCTCGACGAGCTGATGAACGACATCACCGGTGGTCGTACCCCGGCGTCCTTCGAGCCCTCCATCGACTACGTTGTGACTAAAATTCCTCGCTTTAACTTCGAGAAATTCGCGGGTGCAAACGACCGTCTGACCACCCAGATGAAATCGGTCGGTGAAGTGATGGCGATTGGCCGCACACAGCAGGAATCCATGCAGAAAGCCTTGCGTGGTCTGGAAGTGGGCGCGACCGGTTTTGACCCGAAAGTGAGTCTGGATGACCCGGAAGCGCTGACCAAAATCCGTCGCGAGCTGAAAGATGCTGGCGCCGAGCGTATCTGGTACATCGCCGATGCCTTCCGCGCGGGTCTGTCCGTTGATGGCGTCTTCAACCTGACCAACATTGACCGCTGGTTCCTGGTACAGATTGAAGAGCTGGTGCGTCTGGAAGAGAAAGTCGCCGAAGTGGGCATTAATGGCCTCGACGCGGACTTCCTGCGTCTGCTCAAGCGTAAAGGCTTTGCCGATGCGCGTCTGGCTAAACTGGCCGGTGTACGTGAAACGGAAGTTCGCAAGCTGCGTGACCAGTACAACCTGCACCCGGTCTACAAGCGTGTGGACACCTGTGCGGCAGAATTCGCGACCGACACCGCTTACATGTACTCCACCTATGAAGAAGAGTGTGAAGCGAACCCAAATCAGGACCGCGATAAAATCATGGTACTGGGTGGCGGCCCGAACCGTATTGGTCAGGGTATCGAATTTGACTACTGCTGCGTACATGCCTCGCTGGCGCTGCGTGAAGATGGTTACGAGACCATCATGGTCAACTGTAACCCGGAAACCGTCTCCACCGATTACGACACTTCCGACCGTCTGTACTTCGAGCCGGTAACCCTGGAAGATGTGCTGGAAATCGTGCGCATCGAGAAACCGAAAGGCGTTATCGTGCAGTACGGCGGCCAGACGCCGCTGAAACTGGCGCGCGCGCTGGAAGCGGCAGGCGTGCCGGTTATCGGTACCAGCCCGGATGCCATTGACCGTGCCGAAGACCGTGAGCGTTTCCAGCAGGCGGTTGACCGCCTGAAACTGAAACAACCGGCGAATGCTACCGTAACGGCTATCGAACAAGCCGTTGATCGGGCGAAAGAGATTGGTTATCCGCTGGTGGTGCGCCCGTCTTACGTGCTCGGCGGCCGCGCGATGGAAATCGTTTATGACGAAGCCGACCTGCGCCGTTACTTCCAGACCGCAGTCAGCGTTTCCAACGATGCGCCAGTCCTGCTGGACCGCTTCCTCGACGACGCGGTAGAAGTGGATGTGGATGCTATCTGCGACGGCGAAATGGTGCTGATTGGCGGCATTATGGAGCATATCGAGCAGGCGGGCGTGCACTCCGGCGACTCCGCGTGTTCCCTGCCAGCGTATACGCTGAGCCAGGAGATTCAGGATGTGATGCGCCAGCAGGTGCAGAAACTGGCTTTCGAGCTGCAGGTTCGTGGTCTGATGAACGTCCAGTTTGCGGTGAAAGATAACGAAGTTTATCTGATTGAAGTGAACCCGCGAGCAGCGCGTACCGTTCCGTTCGTCTCCAAAGCAACCGGCGTTGCGCTGGCGAAAGTGGCGGCGCGCGTGATGGTTGGCCAGACGCTGGCACAGCAGGGCGTCACCAAAGAAATCATCCCGCCGTACTACTCGGTGAAAGAAGTGGTGCTGCCGTTCAACAAATTCCCGGGCGTTGACCCGCTGTTAGGGCCAGAAATGCGCTCGACCGGGGAAGTGATGGGCGTCGGACGTACCTTTGCCGAAGCGTTTGCCAAAGCGCAACTGGGCAGTAACTCGACCATGAAGAAATACGGTCGCGCGTTGCTCTCTGTGCGTGAAGGAGACAAAGAGCGTGTGGTTGACCTTGCGGCGAAGCTGCTCAAGTTCGGTTTCGAACTGGATGCGACCCACGGTACGGCGATTGTGCTGGGCGAAGCCGGTATTAACCCGCGTCTGGTGAACAAGGTACATGAGGGTCGTCCGCACATTCAGGATCGTATCAAGAATGGCGAATACACCTACATCATTAACACCACCGCAGGTCGTCAGGCGATTGAAGACTCCAAGTTGATTCGCCGCAGCGCGCTGCAGTACAAAGTGCATTACGACACCACGCTGAACGGTGGTTTTGCTACCGCGATGGCGCTGAACGCTGATGCCACCGAGAAGGTGACCTCCGTTCAGGAAATGCACGCACAGATTAAGCCGTAACGCGCTGCGCAGACAAGCGCATAGCATTACCGATTAAATAAAAACGGTTCCTGTACAGGAACCGTTTTTTTTATACATAGCATTCGTACTGCATGTGTCCGTCATTTTTACCCTTTTTTCTAATGTAACAAGCACGATTTTGCTCACACTAATGAACATCAAACCTGCATACTATTTCTTATTGACCGTAGATTTAATGTGGTTAATGGGTTTGCCGATATTCGGGCAAACATGACCATAACAAGATCTTTAATTTGTAAAAATGGTGTGCTTATGAGTAAAGAATATGTTGAAAAACCCCTTTATTTGTTAATTGCCGATTGGGTAATGGCGGAAAACCGTTGGGTCAGCGCCAAAGAGATTGCCAGGCATTTTGACATGGACCACTGTAAAGCGATCAATACGGTTTCTTATATTCTTTCTGAGGTAGAAGAAATTAGCTGTGAGACCAAGACAATTCCAAATCAACTGCAGGGAAGAGGTTGCCAGTGTCAGCGCCTGGTACGCGTAAAAAATATTGATGCGCAAATCTATAGCAGGCTGAAAAATAATGCGCAGGAAAAAATTCTCAGTGCAACGAAAACATCTCATATGCCTGTAGTTCTTCCGGCAGAACTGAAGACGGAACAGAAATGGCAAATGATGTTGTCAAAAAGTTTGCGCCGTTAGGCGCGATTATCAAATGGCGCAGGTGCGCCATTTGATAAAATCATTGAACTGATTTCGGCTTCACCTCTGTTGTGCCTTTCAGCCGTGGTCGGTTTTTTTCTGGCTGACATAACGGTTGCGTTTCATATAATGATGAGCGACAGCGGAGAGTCAGATCCTGATATTCCCGGGTATTCAGTTGCTTCCACTGCAACTCTTTTTCGGTTACCTCACGGATAAAGCGGGCCGGTGTTCCCACCAATAATTGTCTTGCTGTGCCGATAAATCCGGCTTTTACAAAGCTCATGGCGGCAACAATACTCTCTTCGCCAATGATCGCGCCGTCCATAATGACGCTATTCATGCCGACCAGCGCATCCCGGCCAATCACGCAGCCATGCAGAATCGCACCGTGTCCAATATGTCCATTCTCACATACGATGGTATCGGTATCGCAGTAGCCGTGCATGATGCACCCATCCTGCAGATTAGAACCGGGTTCAAGGATCAGGCGGCCATAGTCACCGCGAAGTGAAGCATGGGGGCCGACGTAGACTCCCGCGCCTACAATCACGTCTCCAATCAACACCGCGCTCGGATGTATATACGCCTCGGGATGGACGACCGGGATCAAGCCTTCAAAGGCGTAATAACTCATGTGTCATTAACGTCCTTTCCATACCGGTGAGCGCTTTTCTGCAAATGCCAGCGGCCCTTCGATTGCATCTTCGGAGTGCAGGACGGCCGGATAATGTTTCAGCGCACCGCTGCGGAGATAACGATAGCCCTCCTCAACCGGCATTTCCCGTGTTGTGCGGGTTATCTCTTTGAGCGCGGCAATAGCCAGCGGCGCACTTTGAATAAGCTGTTGCGCCAGTTCTCGCGCCTTGTTCATCAGTGCATCCTGGCTGACAACGTGATTGACAATACCCCAGCGCAGAGCTTCATCAGCATTCATACGTCTGCCGGTCATCACCATCTCATTGACGATGGCAGGCGGTAAGCGTTTAGGTAATCGCAGGACGCCACCACTGTCGGGCACGATACCGAGTTTGGCTTCTGGCAGGGCAAAACTGGCGTTTTCCGCGCAGATAATAAAATCTGCGGCCAGCGCCAGTTCAAATCCACCGCCAAAGGCATAGCCGTTAACGGCGGCAATGACCGGTTTATCGAGGTCAAAAAGTTCGGTCAGCCCTGCAAATCCGCCGGGCCCAAAGTCGGCATCCGGCGCTTCGCCTTCAGCCGCAGCTTTTAAGTCCCAGCCAGCGGAAAAGAATTTGTCGCCAGCACCAGTGATAATGGCTACGCGCAGTTCAGGGTCATCGCGGAAATTCAAAAAGACTTCACCCATGGCAAAACTGGTTTTGGCATCGATGGCATTGGCTTTAGGGCGATCCAGCGTAATTTCCAGAATATGTCCATTGCGGGTCAGATGTAATGATTCACTCATATTTTACTCCTTTTAAATATGTTTATGCTTTGCAGAGGCATGTAACCTCTGCAACATATGAAATGTTTACGTTATTTTTATCTGGATGAACTAACGTTCACCCAAATAAGTTACGTTAAATTCTTTTTAATCACTTTCCCTGAGCAGTTGCGTGGCAGATCGCTCCTGAATTCCACCAGAGTGGGTACTTTAAATTTCGCCATATTATGTGCGCAAAAAGAAAAAAACTCCTCAGCACTTAATGTTTCGCCTTCATGAAGAACAATAAAGGCTTTTATAGCTTCATCCCTGATAGTGTCTTTAACGCCAATAACCACGGTATCCTGAATTTTGGGATGGGTTGAAATAATATTTTCCAGTTCGACGCATGAGACATTTTCACCGCCGCGCTTAATCATATTGCAGCGTCTGTCGACAAAATAAAAAAAGCCCTCTTCATCGTAGTAGCCTGAATCACCAGTATGTAACCAGCCGCTTGTATCCAGGGCTGCGGCGGTTGCGTTCGGCTGTTCGAAATACTCTTTAAAAAGCGTTTTTCCCGGAATACCTTTGACGCATATTTCACCGATTTCATGGGGAGGAAGGGGCTGATTTTTATCATTACGAATTTCCGCTTCGTAACAAAAACCCGTGCGTCCAATTGACGGCCAGCGCCGTTTATCACCGGGTCTGTCGCCGATAATACCGACAATGGTTTCCGTCATGCCATACGATGTCAGCAACCTCACGCCGAAGCGTTCAATAAACGCATCTTTTTCCTTCACGGAAAGATTGAGATAGAAAAGCACTTCACGAAGGCAGTGTTGATTATCCTCCGGCACTGGCGGTTGCACCATCAGGGTTCTAATCATCATAGGAATGCATTCGGTGACGGTAGCACGGTATTTTCGCACCTGGTTCCAGAACGCACGTGCACTGTATTTCTCAAGCAGTACAAAGGTGGCGCCGCTGGAGAAGGCAGCCATTGCCGCCGTACACTGGCAATCAATATGAAACGCGGGCATAGCAGTCAGATAAATATCATCTTCACGTAATGCGCACTGCCAGGCAGAGTAATAACCCGCAAAGCGTAAGTTATATTGGGTTATGACCACGCCTTTCGGCCGTGATGTGGTACCTGAGGTGAAAAGGATTTCTGCAGTATCGTCAGTGCTTAACATTGGCGAATAGTTAAGGACAGCGGGTTGTGCACGCTTAAGTTGGTAAAAATCACTCACCGCAGTATCGGAGACGCAGAAATTGCGGTCGATAAGACAGATATGATTGAGCTGCGTTTTACCTTCCTGATGAATCCGACGGTAAAGGGGATAAAAGTTTTCAGTGGTCACCAACAAACGCGCCCGGCTGTTTTGCAGGATCCACAGACTTTCATCATGCAATAGCCTGGCGTTAATCGGCACCATGATGGCACCGATTTTTGCCAGTCCGAACCAGCAAAAGAAAAACTCGGGGCAGTTATCCAGATGCAACGCGACTTTATCGCCTTTTTGGATCCCCAGTCCGTTGAACAGATTCGCTGTGCGATTGATTTCCTCATTGAGGAAGGTGTAGCTGAATTGCTGCGCTTCACCTTCGCAAGACTCAAAAATCAGCGCCGTTTTATCGCCATAGACTTCTGCCAGGTCGTCCCACATCTGACGTAAGTTTTGATCGCCAATAACATCCATCGCACTTTTATCCACTGAAAGTAGACGTAAGCGCTAACCGGGTGGTTACAAGATCCCGTTAGCGCTACGCATTTAATCCTCAATCCTGGCCAGCCCCTTGCTTACAAGTTCCTTAATATCTGCTTCGCTGTAACCTATGTTCTGCAAGATGGCGGAGGTATCCATGCCGTGTGAAGGCATGCCGCGCCAGATTTTTCCGGGGTTGTTTTTGAATTTCGGCATAATGTTTGGCCCCTTGCAGGTACGGCCATCCAGGGTTTGCCATTGGGTGATGGATTCGCGGGCAACGTACTGCGGGTTGCCTTCCAGTTCTGGAATGGTCAGCACTTTTGCACAGGCAATATTCAACTCAGCAAAGCGTGCTTTCACTTCGGCAATGGTGTGCGCCAGCAGCCATGCATCCAGCTTCTCTTCTACCAGTGGGCCGTAAGGGCACTCGATGCGGTGAATGAGCTGCGTTCCTTCCGGGACTTCTGGCGTGCCGAGAATATGCGCCAGCCCGATATCTTTAAAACACTCGGCAATTTGCGTAATGCCGACCAGTTCCATCACGATGTAGCCATCCGCGCATTTATAGAGACCACATCCGGCATAGTAGGGGTCTTTACCTTTGGTCATGCGCGGACAGATTTCGCCGCCGTTGAAGTAATCCATCATGAAGTACTGGCCCATGCGCAACATGACTTCATACATCGCAATATCAATACTTTCCCCTCTGCCCGTTTCACGTACTTTATGCAGCGCTGCAAGTGCAGCGGTTGTCGCCGTCATGCCGGAAAAATAATCTGCCGTGTACGGGAAGGCAGGCATCGGCTGGTCAACGTCGCCATTCTGAATCAGGTAACCACTGAAGGCTTGTGCAATGGTGTTATAAGCCGGAAGGTTGGTGTACTCCTCTGTCCCAAACTGGCCAAAACCAGACAGATGGGCGATAACCAACTTCGGATTGTGTTCCCATAACACCTCATCGGTAATTCCCCGACGCGCAAATGCCGGACCTTTACTGGCCTCAATAAAAATATCAGTGGTTTCCATCAACTTAAGGAATGCTTCTCGCCCTTCATCTTTGAAGATATTCAGCGAAAGGGCGTGAAGATTGCGACGCGAGAGTTGCGGATAATTGGGCTGGACACGAATAGTGTCGGCCCAGGCGACATTTTCAATCCAGATAACTTCTGCTCCCCATTCGGCAAACATTTGTCCGGCGAAGGGCCCGGCAATTTCGATACCGGAGAACACAACCCGCACACCCGCAAGGGGTCCAAACACGGGCATTGGTAAACGATGACTCATGACATACTCCTGTGTGGCATCCCTGGAACCCCATCACAGCGCGATGGGGTTATCACCCGATTAACGGTACTGTTTGAGCACTGCGCGACCCAGTGTCAGGATCTGCATTTCGTCGGAACCGCCGGACACCCGGTCAACGCGCAGATCGCGCCAGAAGCGGGTAATACGGTGATTGCCCGCAATCCCGACGCCACCGAGGACTTGCATCGCACTGTCAACGACTTCAAATGCCGCGTTGGCGCAGAAGTATTTACACATTGCGGCATCACCAGAGGTGATCGTGCCGTTATCTGCTTTCCAGGCGGCTTCGAGCAGCATGTTTTTCATGGAGTTTAATTTGATTGCCATATGGGCAAACTTCTCCTGAATCAGCTGGAAGCGACCGATCGTTTCCCCGAATTGCACTCGCTGGTTGGCGTAGCGCGCCGCATCTTCAAAGGCACACATTGCGGTACCGTAGTTCGTCAGAGCAACGAGGAAGCGTTCGTGGTCAAACTCTTCTTTCACACGGTTAAACCCATTACCTTCACGGCCGAACATGTCTTTTTCATCCAGTTCAACATCGTCAAAGGTAATTTCGCAGCAGCTGTCCATGCGCAAACCGAGCTTCTCAAGTTTGTTAACTTTGATGCCTGGCTTGCTCATATCGACAAACCATTCGGTGTAAATGGGTTTATCCGCAGACGCACCGTCACGTGCCATTACCACGATATAAGGGGTATAAGCGCTACTGGTGATAAAGCACTTACTGCCATTAAGATAAACCTTACCATTTTTGCGGGTATACGTGGTTTTCAGACTGCCAACATCCGATCCGGCTCCCGGTTCAGTGATCGCGGAGTTCCACATCTGTTTACCTGTTCCCTGAAACGCCATGATCTTATCGATCTGTTCCTGGGTGCCTTCGCGTAACACCGTGTTGAAGCCGCCGGGAAGTTGATAGAGAACATAGGTTGGTGCGCCCAGGCGGCCTAATTCCATCCATACCGCCGCCACGGTAACGAAGCCGGCATCCAGACCGCCACGTTCTTCCGGGAGCAAGAGGCTATCAATGCCCATATCGGCCAGTGCTTTTACAAAACGTTCCGGGTAGACGCTATCGCGATCACACTCTGCAAAATAGGCTTCCCAGTTTTCACTGGCCATTAATTCACGAATACCGGCGACGAACAGCTCCTGCTCATCATTCAAGTTAAAGTCCATCTTTTAACCTCTTGATAGGGTTGATTTCTATTAATTATCTTTCCAGTGCACTTTGGCGTCCTTAATAAAGGACAGCGTGACCATGATGTTGACGAAGAAGAGAGGGCAGCCACCGGCGATGATCGCCGTTTGTATCGGTTTCAACCCGCCGAGAGCCAACAGCACAATCCCGATAACGCCAACCAGAATCGACCAGCCGATACGTACCAGCAGAGGCGGCTCTTCACCGTCGCGTATTTCGCGACAGGTCGACATGGCCAGCGTGTAAGAACAGGCGTTGATAAGCGTGACGGTGGCAATAAAGCAGAGAATAAAGAAGCCCCACATTGTTGCCGTACTCAGGGGCAGGGCGGCCCAGGTCTCGATAATGGCGCGTGGCACGCCATGCTCAGCGATGAGGTTCGGAATGTTAATGATGTTTTTATCCATCAGCAGAAGCGTGTTGCTGCCGAGCACGGTCCACAGGATCCAGGTGGAGGCCGTCAGGCCCAGCACCATTCCGAAGCACAACTCACGAACGGTACGGCCACGAGATATACGAGCAAGGAAGATACTCATCTGGATGGCGTATATTACCCACCAGGCCCAGTAAAAAACGGTCCAGCCTTGCGGGAAGCCGCCTTTGCCGATTGCATCGGTGTAGAACAACATACGGGGCAGATACATCAACAGCATACCGACGGAATCGGTGAAGTAATTCATGATGAAGCTGGCGCCGCTGACGATGAACACCCAGCCGAGCATCAGGAAGCTCAGGTAGCTACGCACATCGCTGGCGATCTTCACCCCTTTCTGCAGGCCACAGGCCACGCAGATAGCATTCAGAATGATCCAGCAGGTAATAATGATCGCGTCCAGTTGCAGCGTATGCGGGATGCCGAAGAGATACTGCATACATTCGGTGACCAGCGGCGTAGCCAGACCGAGGCTGGTGCCCATTGCGAAGATCAGGGCCACAAGATAGAAGTTATCGACAATAGTCCCGAATAACCCTTTCACATGCTTCTCGCCAACTAAGGGCACAAGCGTTGAGCTGGGGCGGATCACATCCATTTTGCGAACAAAGAAAAAGTAGGCGAAAGCGACGGACAGGAAGCTATAGGTAGCCCATGGTAGCGGTCCCCAGTGGAACAAACTGTAGGCAAGGCCAAGCTCTTTTGCGCCGGTAGAGTTGGGTGCTAAGGCAAACGGTGGCGTAGAGATATAGTAGTAGATCTCTATCGATCCCCAGAACAGCACGGCTGCGGAGGTACAGGAGGCGAACATCATAAAGATCCAGCTGGCGGTGCTGAATTCGGGTTTCTCGTCGCCCAATCTTTTTTTAGCGTAGGGACCAAAAACCAGCCAGAACCAGCCAAAGAGCATCACGACCATATACCACTCGAATGCCCATCCCCAGACATTTGTTACGTACGAAAATACCGCATTAATAATTACATTCGCGGCATCAAGGTCTCTAACAGTTAGCCAGCAAAGTATTCCGACGATAATGAGTGGTGGAAAAAAAACCTTTGGCTCTATGCCTGATTTTCTCTTGTCATTTTTCATTTTCGAATTCCAGTATCATAATGGATTTATATTTCGTTCCCATTTGTTATATTTATGTTCATTTTTGTGAGCGTTTATTTACCGACTTTTTAACCTCAGGGATACTTCGGGAAGTACTCCATGATGGGTATTCGTTACAGTGTATTCTGTTATTTTAATCACACTTTTTTGTCGGTTTTCGCTTCGCCTGTTTTGGTTTTTTATTTGTTTTAAAACAATATGTTGTGTGGGTTTTTGTTGTTTTTTTATCCCCTCAATGTTCAATATTGGTGATCCCTGAAACAATATTGAAATTTATATGCTGGAATCGTTTTTTCAATATTGGTGAAGTAGCTAGCAATATTGAAAGTCCCATTTATCAGTGTGTGACATTTTCAATATTGGTGATTAATGTTTTATCCCGTAATTAAATGATGTGATATCTGTATTTACCATCACCGATATGGACGACGATTCCTTCATGATTTCTGGAGAGGCAATGAAGATAATTACTTGTTACAAATGCGTACCTGATGAACAGGATATTGCGATCAATAACGCGGATGGTTCGTTAGATATTAGTAAAGCGGATGCCAAAATTAGCCAATACGATTTGAATGCCATTGAAGCCGCTTGTCAGTTAAAACAGCAGGCCGGAGAAGCGCAAGTGATCGCCATGAGCGTGGGCGGCAAGGCACTGACCAATGTGAAAGGACGTAAAGACGTACTTTCGCGCGGCCCGGATGAGCTGATTGTTGTGATTGATGAGCAGTTTGAACAGGCGCTCCCACACTCTACCGCCGCCGCTTTGGCTACCGCTGCACAAAAATCTGGCTTTGACCTCATTATCTGCGGCGATGGATCTTCCGATCTTTACGCACAGCAGGTCGGTCTGTTAGTGGGCGAAATGCTTAACATTCCTGCTATTAACGGCGTGAATAAAATTCTCTCCCTGACGGAAAGTACGCTTACCGTTGAGCGTGAACTGGAAGATGAAATTGAAACCCTGACGATTCCTCTTCCTGCGGTTGTGGCGGTCTCGACAGACATTAATGCTCCACAGATTCCGTCAATGAAAGCGATTCTGAATGCCGCGAAAAAGCCGGTGCAGGTCTGGTCTGCGGCAGATATCGGTTTCAGCGCGCCTGGCGTGTACTCCACGCAGAAGGTCGCGGCACCAAAACAGCGTGAGCGTCAACGCATTGTTATTGAAGGGGATGGTGAAGAACAGATCGCCGCGTTTGTCGATAGTCTGCGCAAAGTCATTTAATTATCAGGGGATAGTATGAACACGTTTTCTCATGTCTGGGTATTCAGTGATACCCCTTCTCGTCTGCCGGAACTGATGAGCGGCGCGCAGGCGTTAGGTGAACAAATTAATACGTTTGTACAAAGCGATGCAGAAGGCACGATAGCCATCCAGTTGGGTGCGAATCATATATGGCAACTCAGCGGTAAACCAGACGATCGCCTCGTGGAAGACTTTGCGGGCGTGATGGCGCAGACCATTCGCCAGCAGAGCAATGCAGGCCTGGTACTGCTCCCCAATACCCGTCGCGGCAAGTTGTTGGCGGCAAAGCTGGGTTATCGCCTCGCTGCGGCTATTGCGAATGACGCCAGTGCCGTGACACAGCAGGATGGCCACGTAACGGTTAAACATATGGTTTATGGCGGTCTGGCCATGGGTGAAGAAACCATTCATTCCCCTTTTGCCGTGATGACCCTGAGCAGCGGTACGTTTGAAGCGCAGCAACCGGACACTTCACGCCGTGGCGAAACGCATAGTGTGCAATGGCAGACGCCGGACGTTGCTGTAACGCGTACGGCGACGCAGGCCCGTCAGAGCAACAGCGTTGATCTCGACAAAGCGCGGCTGGTGGTCAGCGTTGGACGCGGTATTGGCAGCAAGGAGAACATTTCTCTGGCGCAGGCATTATGTCAGGCCATTGGTGCGGAACTGGCCTGCTCCCGTCCGGTGGCTGAAAACGAGAAATGGATGGAGCACCAGCGTTATGTTGGCATCTCAAATCTGATGCTTAAACCGGAACTGTACCTGGCCGTGGGGATCTCCGGGCAGATCCAGCACATGGTCGGGGCTAACGGCGCACAGACTATTTTTGCCATTAATAAAGATAAGAACGCACCGATCTTTCAGTACGCAGACTATGGCATCGTCGGGGATGCCATGAAGATCCTGCCTGCGCTGACAACGGCACTGGCGCGTTGATCTATTTGGGCAGAGCCGGAAGCTGGCTCTGCCGCTGACAGGGAGTGAGTATGTCCGAAGATATCTTTGATGCCATCATCGTGGGTGCCGGACTCGCCGGTTCGGTCGCGGCGCTGGTTCTTGCCCGTGAAGGGGCGCAAGTCTTAGTGATCGAACGGGGTAATTCCGCCGGCGCGAAGAATGTCACCGGCGGGCGTATTTATGCTCATAGCCTGGAGCGCATTATTCCGGGCTTTGCAGAGAAGGCCCCCATTGAGCGAATAATTACCCATGAAAAACTCGCCTTTATGACCGATAACGGGGCGATGACCGTGGACTATCTCAATGGCGAGGAGGCCGTGCCGTCTCAAGCCTCTTACTCAGTGCTTCGCAGTAAATTCGATAATTGGTTGATGGCGCAGGCGGAAGAGGCCGGGGCACAGCTAATCACCGGTATTCGCGTGGATAATCTTGTTCAGCGCGACGGTAAGGTCGTTGGCGTTGAGGCCGACGGCGACATTATCGAATCCAACGTGGTGATCCTTGCTGACGGGGTCAACTCCCTGCTGGCAGAAAAATCAGGCATGGCGAAACGCGTTAGCGCTGAACACGTTGCGGTGGGGGTGAAGGAACTTATCGAATTGCCTGAATCGGTCATTATGGATCGCTTCGGGTTACAGGGAAATGAAGGTGCCGCCTGTCTGTTCGCGGGTTCTCCTACCGATGGTCTGATGGGGGGCGGCTTCCTCTATACCAATAAAACTACCCTCTCACTGGGGCTGGTTTGCGGTCTTCATCATCTGAAAGACGCGAAGAAATCGGTTCCGCAAATGCTGGAAGATTTTAAACAGCATCCGGCAGTCGCACCGTTAATCGCAGGCGGTAAGATGGTGGAGTATGCCGCACACGTTGTTCCGGAAGCGGGAATGAACATGCAGCCTGAGCTGGTGGGCGACGGCGTGCTGATCGCTGGCGATGCAGCCGGAATGTGTATGAATCTCGGGTTCACCATTCGCGGGATGGATCTGGCCGTAGCGGCAGGAGAGGCCGCAGCGAAAACAGTGCTTTGCGCCATGAAAAACCATGATTTCAGCCGTCAGGGACTCGCGGCGTATCGTCAGCATCTTGATAACGGCCCGATGCGGGATATGCGTATGTATCAGCGTTTACCGGCCTTCCTCGATAATCCGCGTATGTTTAGCCGCTATCCGGAAATGGCAGTGGGCATCGCCCGCGATCTGTTTACCGTTGACGGTAGCGCGCCGGTACCGATGCGTAAGAAAATCCTGCGCCATGCGAAGAAGGTCGGCTTTATCAATCTGATGAAGGATGGCATCAAAGGAGCGAGCGTACTATGACTTCCCCCGTTAATGTGGACGTCAAACTGGGCGTCAACAAATTCAATGTGGATGAAGAGAATCCACACATCATTCTGAAAACGTCTCCGGATAAGCAGGTGCTGGAGGTGCTGATTAAAGCGTGTCCCGCCGGGCTGTATAAAAAGCAGGATGACGGCAGCGTGCGCTTCGATTACGCCGGATGCCTGGAGTGCGGCACGTGTCGGATTCTGGGGCTTGATGGGGCGCTGGAGAAGTGGGAGTACCCACGCGGTACCTTTGGTGTTGAGTTTCGCTACGGATAACGAGTACAGGTTTACGCACCCACAGGCCGGATAAGGCACAACCGTGTCGCTATCCGGCAATGACCTTTATCGGATGGCGGCGTAAATGCGTTATTCGGCTGACAAATGACGCTTTGCCGTATTGAAACAGGAAGTCGCTATGCAGCAGCCCAGAAATTTTGATGATATCCAGTTCTCATCTATCCACCGTCGCATCATGCTGTGGGGCAGCGGCGGACCTTTCCTGGATGGGTATGTGCTGGTGATGATTGGTGTTGCGCTGGAACAGCTCACGCCTGCACTGAAGCTGGATGCCCAATGGCTGGGGCTGCTGGGGGCGGGGACGCTGGCGGGGCTGTTTGTCGGCACATCGTTGTTTGGCTACATCTCAGACAAAGTGGGACGACGAAAAATGTTCCTCATTGATATCATCGCCATTGGGGTGATATCGGTGGCGACGATGTTTGTTTCTTCCCCCATGGAGTTGCTGGTGATGCGCGTGTTGATTGGCGTGGTAATAGGCGCCGATTATCCTATCGCCACCTCGATGATCACCGAGTTTTCCAGTACCCGCCAGCGCGCGTTTTCAATCAGCTTTATCGCTGCGATGTGGTACGTCGGCGCGACCTGTGCCGACCTGGTCGGATATTGGTTGTACGATGTGGAAGGCGGATGGCGCTGGATGCTGGGGAGTGCGGCGATTCCTTGCATCATGATCCTGATTGGCCGTTTTGATCTCCCGGAATCTCCGCGCTGGCTTTTGCGTAAAGGGCGGGTGAAAGAGTGTGAGGAGATGATGATTAAACTGTTTGGCGAACCGGTGGCGTTTGATGACGAACCGCCGCAAGAAACTCGCTTCTTACAGCTGTTTAATCGCCGTCACTTCCCATTTGTTCTGTTTGTTGCCGCCATCTGGACGTGTCAGGTGATCCCAATGTTTGCCATCTATACTTTTGGTCCGCAGATTGTCGGCCTGCTGGGTCTGGGTGTCGGGAAAAGCGCGGCGCTGGGCAATGTGGTCATCAGCTTGTTCTTTATGCTGGGCTGCATTCCGCCGATGTACTGGCTGAACAGCATGGGAAGGCGACCATTACTGATCGGCAGCTTTATGGTGATGACACTCGCGCTGGCCGTGCTGGGATTGATTCCTGACATGGGGATTTGGCTGGTGGTGGCGGCATTTGCGGCTTATGCCTTTTTCTCCGGTGGGCCGGGAAACCTCCAGTGGCTTTACCCGAATGAGCTGTTCCCGACCGATATTCGCGCCTCTGCCGTTGGCGTCATTATGTCCCTGAGCCGAATTGGCACCATTCTTTCTACCTGGGCATTGCCGATCTTTATCACTAAATATGGGATCAGTTACGTCATGCTAATGGGGGCGGGAATTTCGCTTTTTGGCCTGCTCATTTCCATCGCTTTTGCACCGGAGACACGAGGATTGACGCTTACCCAGACGAGTAGCATGACGATTCGTCGCAAGTCTTTATACTGAGGTAAACCTTCAGAGTGTTCTGCATTTTCTTTTAAGGTCAGTCAGTTAATCTACAATAAACCTGTATTTAACTGAAAACGACTGAAAAGCAGGGGAGAACACCATGCGATCGAAACTGTTATTAACGTCACTGTTTGCTGCCGCCACACTCTTTACCGTTGCCGGTTGTTCGTCTAACCAGGCCGTTAAAACCACCGATGGCAAAACTATCGTGACTGATGGCAAACCGGAAATCGATAGTGACACCGGCCTGGTCTCTTACAAAAATGCGGAAACCGGTAAAACCGAGCAGATTAACCGCGATCAGGTGAAAAACATGAGTGAACTGGATAATTAATCCCGCTCTATGACAGAAAGCATCCCGCCATTTGCGCGGGATTTTTTTTGACTTACTCAGATCCGTAAGCCACCGCTCAGGCATTATGCCGACGCTCGCGCCTGCGCGGCTTTAACCGCGATTCTGGCAGGCACTGCGTTGGTGTCAGCCAATCCCGCACAGATTGTCGCTGTTAGCACGACGATTAACTGTCTACACTCAAACAAAAAAGTAGGCAGTGAAAACAGGCTAATCGATGATTCTGATAATTTATGCCCATCCCTATCCGCACTATTCCCATGCGAATAAGCGGATGATTGAGCATGCAGGGACTCTGGAGGGGGTGGAAATCCGCTCTCTTTATCATCTCTATCCCGACTTCAATATTGATATTGCCGCCGAGCAGGAGGCGCTGAGCCGCGCCGAGCTGGTTGTCTGGCAACATCCCATGCAATGGTACAGCGTACCGCCGCTGCTTAAACTCTGGATTGATAAAGTCCTGGCGCACGGCTGGGCCTATGGTCATGGCGCACGCGCGCTGCAGGGGAAAAGCCTGTTGTGGGCGGTCACCACCGGGGGTGGGGATCAACACTTTGATATCGGTTCACACCCTGGGTTTGATGTGCTGGGGCAGCCCTTACAGGCCACGGCGCTCTATTGCGGTATGAAATGGCTGCCGCCGTTTGCGACCCACTGTACCTTCATTTGCGACGACGAAACCCTGCAGGCGCAAGCTCGCCACTACAAACAAGTGTTGCTCGACTGGCAGGAGGCCCACCATGGATAGTCATACGCTGATTCAGGCGCTGATTTACCTGGGGGCGGCCGCGCTCATCGTGCCGATCGCGGTACGCCTGGGGCTGGGGTCCGTGCTGGGGTATCTGATCGCCGGCTGTATTATTGGCCCGTGGGGCTTACGGCTGGTGACTGACGCTGAATCTATTCTCCACTTCGCGGAAATCGGCGTGGTGTTGATGCTGTTTGTGATTGGCCTTGAGCTGGATCCCCAGAGACTGTGGAAGTTGCGCGTGTCGGTCTTTGGCGGCGGCGCGTTGCAGATGGCCTCCTGCGGCGTTTTGTTGGGGGCGTTTTGTATGGTACTGGGGCTCGACTGGCCGGTGGCGTTGCTTATCGGCCTGACGCTGGCGCTCTCCTCAACCGCGATTGCCATGCAGGCGATGAATGAGCGTAACCTGACCGTCTCGCAAATGGGGCGTAGTGCCTTTTCTGTGTTGCTTTTCCAGGATATCGCGGCCATTCCGCTGGTGGCGATGATCCCGCTTTTGGCCAGCAGTGGCGCATCCACAACGGTGGGGGCGTTTGCCCTGTCGGCGTTGAAAGTGGTTGGCGCGCTGGCGCTGGTGGTCGTGCTGGGGCGCTATGTCGCGCGTCCGGCACTGCGTTTTGTTGCCCGCTCCGGATTACGTGAAGTATTCAGCGCCGTGGCACTGTTTCTGGTGTTTGGTTTCGGTTTATTGCTGGAAGAGGCCGGGCTTTCCATGGCGATGGGGGCGTTCCTGGCGGGCGTGCTGCTGGCAAGCTCGGAATACCGTCATGCGCTGGAAAGCGATATCGAACCCTTTAAAGGCCTGCTGCTGGGGCTCTTTTTTATCGGCGTCGGCATGTCGATAGACTTTGGCACCCTGGTCACTCATCCGCTGCGTATCCTGCTTCTGCTGGTCGGTTTCCTGGTGATTAAAACCGTGGTCCTCTGGCTGATTGCCCGCCCGCTGAACGTCCCTGGTAAGCAACGTCGCTGGTTTGCGGCGCTGTTGGGGCAGGGGAGTGAATTCGCGTTTGTGGTTTTTGGTGCAGCACAAATGGCAGGCGTGCTCGACCCGGAATGGGTCAAAGCCTTGACGCTGGCGGTCGCTTTGTCCATGGCGGCAACGCCTGTGCTGTTAGTCCTGCTGACGCGTCTGGAAAGCGCAGCAACCGGACAAGCGCGGGAAGCCGATGAGATTGACGAAGATGAACCGCGGGTCATTGTGGCCGGATTCGGCCGCTTCGGCCAAATTGCCGGGCGTCTGCTACTCTCTAGTGGAGTCAAAATGGTCGTTCTCGATCACGACCCGGATCATATCGAAACGCTGCGTAAATTCGGCATGAAGGTCTTTTATGGCGATGCGACGCGCGTGGATCTGCTGGAGTCAGCCGGTGCCGGAAAAGCCGAAGTGCTGATCAATGCGATTGACGATCCGCAGGCTAACCTGCAACTGACTGAGCTGGCGAAAACCCATTTCCCGACGCTGCGTATTATTGCCCGTGCCCGCGATGTCGATCACTACATCCGCTTGCGTCAGGCAGGCGTTGAGAAGCCGGAGCGTGAAACGTTTGAAGCGGCGCTGAAAGCCGGGCGGTTGGCGCTCGAAGGGCTCGGACTGGGGCCTTATGAAGCGCGTGAGCGGGCCGATCTTTTCCGCCAGTTCAATACCCAGATGGTCGAGGAAATGGCCGGGGTGGATAACACCGCTCAGGCCAGAGCGGATGTCTTTAAGCGGACCAGCGCAATGTTGACGGAGATTATCAGCGAAGACCGGGCGCATCTGTCCGTGGTTCAGCGTCATGGCTGGCAGGGAACCAAAGAGGGCCGACATACGGGGGATATCGCTGATGAACCAGAGGCGAAACCACAGCCATAGCGCATGTTAAGACTGAGTGGCGGTGAACGGTTTGATTCGCGAGAAAGTGGAAAGCAAGGCGTGCGATCGTGCGGCGTGGGTTTGCTTACAGATTACGAAAATTTTCTGTCTCTTTACCCTGCCGCCAGTCGACGAAAGAATGCGCTTTCCGTATAGTGGCGACAATTTTTTGCATCCGGGAAATTATCAATGATCAGTCTGATTGCGGCGTTAGCGGTGGATCGCGTGATCGGCATGGAGAATGCCATGCCGTGGAACCTACCTGCCGATCTCGCCTGGTTTAAACGCAATACGCTAAACAAACCTGTGGTTATGGGACGCCTGACGTGGGAGTCGATTGGACGCCCGCTACCAGGCCGTAAAAATATTGTCATCAGCAGCAAGCCGGGGACTGACGATCGCGTGCAGTGGGTCAGCTCGGTCGACGCGGCGATTGCCGCGTGCGGCGACGCGGAAGAGATCATGGTGATCGGCGGTGGCCGTGTCTATGAGCAGTTCCTGCCGAAGGCACAAAAGCTCTATCTGACGCATATTGATGCCGAAGTCGAAGGAGATACCCATTTTCCGGATTACGATCCGGACGACTGGGAGTCGGTATTTAGCGAGTTTAACGATGCGGATGAGCAGAATTCTCACAGCTACTGCTTCGAGATTCTGGAACGTCGGTAATTGTCTGCCCCGGCGGCGCGTTGCGTACCGGGGCGACATCATACCGCTAAGAGGCGACCGCCTCGTCTTCACCTAAATCCATCTGACGATTTGACGGTTGTACAAACCAGGCTTTGTCTTCCCAGCGCAGACAGGTCAGTGTTCCACCCCAGCAGCATCCGGTATCCAGCGCGTAAATGCCCTCTGGCGTGCCTTTTCCTTCCAGCGACGCCCAGTGACCAAACACGATGCTGTACTCCTGCGAGACAGGGCCGGGAATGGTAAACCATGGCTTCAACGGTGCAGGCGCGTATTCCGGCACATCTTTGCAATACATATCCAGCTCCCCATTCGGGAAGCAGTAGCGCATTCGCGTAAACGCATTGCTGATAAAACGCAGACGTGCCATTCCGCTCAGTTCCGTTGACCAGCTGTTCGGATAGTCGCCGTACATCCCGTCGAGGAAAAAAGGATAAGAATCACTGGAGAGGATAGCTTCAACGTCGCGTGCGCACTGTTGAGCGGTCTCCAGATCCCACTGCGGCGTGATACCCGCATGGGCCATCACCAGCTTTTTCTCCTCATCAACCTGCAACAGCGGCTGGCGACGCAGCCAGTTGATAAGGTCGTCGGCATCGGGCGCTTCCAGCAGTAAATTAAGCCGGTCTTTGGGTTTATTACGGCTAATGCCGGCAAACACCGCCAGCAGGTGCAGATCGTGGTTGCCGAGGACGAGGCGAACGCTGTCGCCCAGTGATTTTACGTAGCGCAATACATCCAGCGAGCCGGGACCGCGCGCGACTAAATCACCCGTCAACCACAAGGTGTCCTGCCCAGGTACAAAATGCACCTGGTTTAACAATGCGAGCAGTTCATCATAGCAACCATGAACGTCGCCAATAAGGTATGTAGACATTGTTTCAGTGGATTAGTGTTTGAACGGCAAGTCGGAAGACCGGGATAGCGATGCGGAACGCCTTCCCTTGCGCATCGATCATTTCATAATGGCCTTCCATGGTACCGAACGGCGTTTCAATTACCGCACCGCTGGTATACTGATATTCTCCGCCGGGTTCAATGTGCGGCTGAACGCCGACAACACCTTCACCCTGAACCTCAGTCTCACGGCCATTCCCGTTGGTGATAAGCCAGTAGCGTTTAAGCAACTGGACCGGTGCTCGCCCCAGATTCCGGATAGTAATGGTGTAAGCGAAAACATAGCGTTCTTCATCGGGTGAAGATTGCGATTCAATATAGACACTTTGCACCTGAACAGAAACTCGGGGCGAATTGATCATGACTTAACTCTCCTTCGGCGGCGCATTATCAGTCAGATAGTTCGCCATCTTGCAATACTGCGCAACAGAGATGTTTTCAGCACGCATCGCCGGATCAATGCCCAACTCCGTCAATACCTCAACGGAGAAGAGATTCCCAAGGCTGTTGCGGATCGTTTTACGGCGCTGGTTAAAGGCTTCCGTGGTGATCCGGCTCAGCACCCGGACTTCTTTCACCGGATGCGGCAACGTGCTGTGCGGCACCAGACGCACAACAGCAGAATCCACCTTAGGCGGTGGGGTAAATGCTGATGGCGGCACTTCCAGTACCGGAATAATCTGGCAATAGTATTGCGCCATGACGCTTAAACGACCATACGCCTTACTGTTTGGCCCTGCAACCAGACGATTGACGACCTCTTTTTGCAACATAAAGTGCATGTCGGCAATGGCATCAGTATAGCTAAACAGATGGAACATTAGCGGCGTGGAGATGTTATAGGGCAGGTTGCCGAATACACGCAGCGGTTGCCCCATGGTCTGCGAGAGCTCGCCAAAATTCATGGTCATCGCATCTTGCTGAAAAATCGTCAGCTTTGGCCCGAGAAACGGGTGTGTTTGCAGACGAGCGGCCAGATCACGGTCCAGTTCGATAACGGTGAGTTTATCCAGACGTTCGCCTACTGGCTCGGTCAGCGCGGCAAGGCCCGGGCCGATTTCAACCATCGCCTGGCCTTTTTGCGGATTGATAGCCGAAACAATACTGTCGATCACAAACTGATCGTTGAGGAAGTTTTGCCCGAAGCGTTTACGGGCTAAGTGGCCCTGATGGACTCGATTAGTCATTGAGTATTAACAATCATGGTGATGGCGAGATTAAGCGCCGTGATAAAACTGCCGACATCGGCTTTTCCCTGGCCCGCCAGTTCCAGCGCGGTGCCATGATCAACAGATGTACGAATAAAAGGTAAACCGAGCGTGATATTCACGCCACGGCCAAAGCCCTGGTATTTTAGCACGGGCAGGCCCTGATCGTGGTACATCGCCAGTACGGCGTCGGCATTATCAAGATATTTAGGCTGAAAAAGCGTATCGGCAGGCAATGGACCACTGAGGTTCATGCCTTTAGCACGCATTTCATCAAGAACCGGAATGATCGTATCAATCTCTTCGGTTCCCATATGTCCGCCTTCCCCGGCGTGGGGGTTCAGGCCGCACACCAGAACATGTGGCTGACGGATGCCAAATTTTTGCTGCAAATCGGTGTACAAAATGGTGATGACGTCGCGCAGCAAATCTGGCGTGATGGCGTCTGCAACCGCTTTGATGGGCAGATGAGTGGTGGCCAGCGCGACGCGCAGTTCTTCTGTTGCCAGCATCATCACAACTTTATTGACGCGTGAACGCTCCTCGAAGAACTCGGTATGTCCGGTAAACGGCGTACCGGCGTCGTTGATCACCCCTTTATGCACGGGGCCGGTGATCAGCGCCGCAAACTCGCCGCTCAGGCAGCCATCGCAGGCGCGCGCCAGCGTGTCGACCACGTATGGCCCATTCTGGACGTTCAGCTCGCCTGGCACTACTGGCGTTTTGAGTGCGACGGGTAATACGGTGAGGCTGCCGGCCTGTTGTGCAACAGCCGGTTGTCCTGCGCGGTACTCGCGCAGGATGAGGGGCAAGCCTGATAGCGCCGCACGTTCGGTGAGCAGCGTAGGGTCTGCACACACAACCAGCTCGACAGGCCAGTCACGCTGGGCGAGTTGTACGACCAAATCAGGACCAATCCCGGCGGGTTCGCCGGGAGTGATAACGACACGATGTGCGTTCATTAGTTGCTCAGGATTTTAACGTAAGCACTGGCGCGCTGTTCCTGCATCCAGGTTGCCGCTTCTTCGGAGAATTTACGGTTCATCAGCATGCGGTAAGCACGATCTTTTTGCGCAGCATCGGTTTTATCGACGTTACGGGTATCCAGCAGCTCAATCAGATGCCAGCCAAAGGAGGAGTGTACCGGACCGCTCATCTGACCACGGCTGAGTTTCATCAACGCATCACGGAATGCCGGATCGTAGATATCCGCTGCCGCCCAGCCCATATCACCACCCTGATTGGCAGAACCTGGATCCTGGGAGAACTCTTTCGCTGCCGCAGCAAAAGTGGTTTTACCACTCTTGATATCAGCCGCGATCTGTTCCAGTTTCACGCGTGCCTGGTCGTCACTCATGATCGGCGACGGTTTCAGCAGAATGTGACGCGCGTGAACTTCGGTCACGGAAATGCTCTGGCTCTGGCCACGCAGATCGTTCACTTTCAGAATATGGAAGCCAACGCCTGAACGGATGGGGCCAATGATATCGCCTTTTTTCGCCGTGCTAAGCGCCTGAGCGAAGATTGACGGCAGTTCCTGAATACGTCCCCAGCCCATCTGGCCGCCTTTCAGCGCCTGTTGATCGGCAGAGTAGGTAATGGCCAGTTTGCCGAAATCGCTGCCTTTACGCGCTTCGTCAACGATAGAACGTGCCTGGTTTTCTGCTTCATTCACCTGGTCGGAGGTTGGATTTTCAGGCAGCGGAACCAGAATGTGGCTCAGGTTCAGTTCGGTACTGGCGTCGTTTTGATTGCCCACTTGTTTAGCAAGCGCTTCAACTTCCTGCGGCAGCACGGTAATGCGGCGGCGAACTTCGTTGTTGCGAACTTCGGAAATGATCATCTCTTTGCGGATTTGGCTACGGTAAGTGTTGAAATTCACACCGTCGTAAGCCAGACGGCTGCGCATCTGATCCATAGAGATATTGTTTTGTTTGGCGATATTTGCGATGGCCTGATCAAGTTGATCGTCGGTCACCTTGATGTTCATTTTCGTCGCCATCTGCAGAATGATTTGATCCATGATCAGACGTTCAAGAATCTGATGACGCAGCGTAGCGTCATCAGGCAACTGCTGACCCGCCTGGCCCGCGTTAAGTTTCACGGATTGCATCAAACCATCAACGTCGCTTTCGAGCACCACGCCGTTGTTCACGACGGCAGCTACTTTATCGACAACCTGCGGTGCAGCGAAACTGGTATTCGCAACCATAGCGATACCGAGAAGCAGCGTTTTCCAGTTCTTCATACTTTTTCCATTTCAATTAACCGATAACTTTGCAAATCAACCACATCATAACGAGCTACGGTACGGCAGAATGTTCGAGCGCAGCATTTGATGCGTGCCCAGGCCGTAATTCGAGCTCAAACCGCGCAACTCAATGTTGAAACCGATGACGTTGTCATACTTGCTTTGGTTGTTTTCCCAGCCGTTGATTTTGCGTTCATACCCAACGCGAATCGCATAACAGCAGGAGTTATACTGCAGACCTAACATCTGGTCGGCAGGCTTGCTTGTATTGGTATCGTAGTAGTAAGCCCCGACGACAGACCAGCGGTCGACGATCGGCCAGCTTGCTGCAGCACCAACTTGCGAAATGCCGTCTTTATATTGTTCTACGGTCGCGAAGTTCGGCAGTGTCGCCTGGATGTATTCCGGGCTGGCATAGCGATAGCTGAGCTGTACCATACGGTCTTCATCGCGGCGATATTCAACTGACGCGGAGCTGTTGGCGATATTGTCCAGACGGGTGTCATACTGCACGCCGCCACGTAAGCCCCAGCGATCCGAAATGCGCCAGTAGGTATCTCCTGCCCACACCAGTGAACCCGTTTTGTTGTCTTTCTCCCAGTTTATGTTGTCATCGCCAGTGCGTGACTCCGTGAAATAGTAGATTTGACCAACAGAAACGTTAAAACGTTCAACGGCGGCATCATCATAAATACGCGATGTGACGCCGGTAGTAACCTGGTTTGCCGATGCGATGCGATCCAGACCGCCGTAGGTACGGTCGCGGAACAGGCCGCTGTAGTCGGATTGCAGCAAGGAGGAGTCGTAGTTTTTGATAGTGCTCTGGTTACGATACGGCACATAGAGATATTGTGCCCTTGGCTCCAGCGTCTGGGTATACCCTTCTGCCAGGGTCATATCACGCTCGAAAATCAGCTTCCCGTCGACTTTAAACTGCGGCAGCACACGGTTAACTGAATCTTTATAATCAGTATTGTTAGCTGCGTTGTAAGCATCAAGATTGGTCTGCTGATAGTGAGTCGCCATCAGCTTCGCTTCGGTATCAAGACTGCTCCACTTGTTCGACAACGGCAAATTTAACGTTGGTTCAAGGTGAACACGCGTGGATTCCGGGTAAGTTCCGTTGGTGTTAACGAAATGTACCGCCTGGCCATAGATATGCGCATCAAACGGACCCAGGTCGTTTTTGTAGTAATTCACGTCTAACTGTGGCTCAGCGGCGTAGGAATTACTGTTCTGTCGGTTAAATACCTGGAACTGTTTGGTCGATACGGTGGCGTTAAAATTCTCCAGCCAATACCCCATGCTGAATTTCTGCGTGGCGTAACCGTCAGTACTGGTACCGTATTTCGATGAAAAGTCGTTAAAGTAGTACGGATCGCTGACTTTGGTGTAATCAACGTTAAAACGCCAAACCTGATCCATCACGCCAAAGTGATTCCAGTAGAATAACCAGCGATGGCGATTCGACTCGGCAGGATAGTCGTCCTGATAGACGCTATCCGACGGCAGATAGTCGAATTCGACGAGACCTGTTCCCGCTTGTGTCAGGTAGCGGAATTCGTTCTGCCACTGCGTACTGCCGCGTTTTTGAATGTAATGCGGTGTGATCGTCGCATCAAAGTTGGGGGCAATATTCCAGTAGTACGGTAAATAAAACTCAAAGCCGTTGCTTGTGCCGTACTTGGCATTCGGAATCAGGAAACCAGAACGGCGCTTGTCACCCACCGGCAATTGCAGGTACGGGCTGTAGAAAACCGGCACCGGGCCAAGCTTAAAGCGCGCATTCCAGATTTCGGCAACCTGTTCTTCACGATCGTGGATGACTTCACTCCCCACGACGCTCCAGGTATTAGAACCCGGTAAGCAGGAGGTGAAAGAACCGTTTTCGAGGATGGTGTAACGGTTTTCGCCACGCTGTTTCATCAGGTCTGCATCACCACGTCCCTGACGCCCCACCATCTGGTAGTCGCCTTGCCAGACATTGGTGTCTTTCGTATTTAAATTTGACCAGGCTTTCGGACCTTTCAGGATGACCTGATTGTCGTCGTAGTGCACATTACCCAGTGCATCCACTGTACGCACCGGGTCAGGCTGGCCTTCCACCTGTTTCTGATGAAGTTGAACTTCATCCGCACGCAGACGGCTATTACCCTGATTAATATCCACATTGCCTTTAAAATTGGCGTCGTCAGGGTAGTTACCTTTGGCGTCATCGGCATTGATGGTCACCGGCAGATTGTTAGTATCGCCTTTCACCAATGGGCGGTTATAGCTCGGAACGCCAAGCATACATTGCGAGGCGAGACTGGCTGTCATCCCTTGTTGACTATAAAGGGCTGTGCCGATCATTGTGGCCAGGAGGGTGGGAATACGTTTTTTCATACGTTGTATTTGTTGTTCCGTCATCTGTGGCTTTACGCTGGCAAACGGTCAGAGACTAACGTACTCATCTTCGCAGCGCTAGTTAATCCTGCCCGTTTTCGAGCCAGGTCAGAGAAGACTGTGCCTGTGCACGGCATAGAATGACGGGTATGATAAAGCAAATTTTAGCCGACGGCATGACGATTTGGGGAGTATATGCAGTATTGGGGAAAAGTGGTTGGTGTGGTTTTCGCTCTGATCATGGGCGGAGGCTTTTGGGGCGCGGTTCTCGGACTGTTAATCGGCCATATGTTTGATAAGGCTCGCAGCAGAAAAATGGCGTGGTTTGCCAATCAACGGGAACGTCAGACGCTCTTTTTTGCCACCACCTTCGAGGTGATGGGCCATTTAACTAAATCCAAAGGTCGCGTGACGCAGGCCGATATTCAGGTTGCCAGTCTGTTTATGGACCGGATGAACCTGCACGGCGACTCACGTGCGGCGGCGCAGCAGGCGTTTCGCGTAGGCAAAGCGGACAATTACCCCTTACGTGACAAAATGCGTCAATTTCGCAGTGTTTGCTTCGGACGCTTTGATTTAATCAGAATGTTCCTGGAAATCCAGATTCAGGCGGCATTTGCAGATGGTTCGCTGCACCCGAATGAGCGTGAAGTGTTGTACGTCATTGCCGAAGAACTGGGGATCTCTCGCGGCCAGTTCGATCAATTTTTGCGCATGATGCAGGGCGGGGCGCAGTTTGGCGGTGGCTATCAGCAGCAGGCAGGTGGCGGCTGGCAGCAGCAGGCGCAACGCGGTCCAACGCTGGAGGATGCCTGCAATGTACTGGGCGTGAAACCAACGGATGATGCCACCACCATTAAGCGCGCCTATCGTAAGCTGATGGGCGAGCATCACCCGGATAAGCTGGTAGCGAAAGGTTTACCGCCGGAGATGATGGAGATGGCGAAGCAGAAAGCGCAGGAGATTCAGAAGGCTTACGAGCTGATTAAAGAGCAGAAAGGGTTTAAGTAAGTTGCGGGCTTGACGATAGGCTCCGCAATAATCCCGGGAGTCGGCGTAAAACGCCTCGCCCGGGCTACCTGATTTGATTGCGCTCTGGTTGCTGTGCGCAGGCCGTGAATAATCTGCCTGCGCCGCTGACGCCCGCCGTCGCTGGCTTGACGGTAGGCTCCGCAATAATCCCGGGAGTCGACGTAAAACGCCTCGCCCGGGCTACCTGATTTGATTGCGCTCCGGTTGCTGTGCGCAGGCCGTGAATAATCTGCTTGCGCTGCCGACGCCCGTCGTCGCTGGCTTGACGGTTGCCCGGATAAGGCGGAGCCGCATCCGGAACCGTAAGCCACGTTAATTTAAAAATCCACCGGCGCCCTGAACGTCATGCTGTTGCCATACGCCGGGTGGGTTATTGTCAACGTTTCCGCATGCAGTAACAGACGTGGCGCCAGAGCGAGAGCCTCTGGCGTCGCATAGAACCTGTCGCCCAGAATCGGATGCCCCAACGCCAGCATATGCACACGCAATTGATGCGATCGACCGGTAATCGGTTTGAGCCGCACGCGCGTGGTATTGTCGGCGGCGAGTTCCAGTACTTCATACTGCGTTTGCGCGGGTTTACCGGTCTCAAAGCACACTTTCTGCTTCGGCCGATTCGGCCAGTCGCAAATCAAAGGGAGATCCACCAGCCCCTCTTCTTCCGCCAGATGTCCCCAGACACGCGCCACATACTGCTTTTTCGGCTCGCGCTCGCGGAACTGGCGTTTGAGCTCGCGCTCGGCCGCTTTGGTCAGAGCCACCACAATCACGCCGCTGGTCGCCATATCCAGGCGATGCACAGATTCCGCCTGCGGGAAATCGCGCTGAATACGCGTCATCACGCTATCTTTATGCTCTTCAAGACGCCCCGGCACGGACAACAGGCCGCTCGGCTTGTTGACCACCATAATGTGCTCATCCTGATAGAGGATGGTTAGCCAGGGATCCTGAGGCGGATTGTAGGACTCCATTACCATAGCCTGCTCCGTTACTGATGCGTCACAACAATAAGACGCAGCGCGTCAAGACGCCAGCCTGCCTGAGAAAGGCTTTCCAGCACCTGCAGGCGGTTGCTCTCAATAGCGCTCAGCTCGTCATCACGAATATTCGGGTTAACGGCTTTGAGGGCTTCGAGGCGCGACAGCTCTGCTGACAGTTTTTCATCCGCTTCGCTCTTCGCGGCGTCGATCAGTGCCTGTGCGGCCTTCTCGACCTGTGCTTCGCCTTTTTGCAGAATGGTGTGGACATCCTGCTGTACGGCGTTCACCAGCTTGCTGCCGGTGTGGCGGTTAACCGCGCTGAGCTGACGGTTGAAGCTCTCGAACTCAACCTGAGCGGCAAGGTTAGTGCCATTTTTATCCACCAGCAGACGAATCGGCGTCGGCGGCAGGAAGCGGTTAAGCTGCAGCTGTTTCGGTGCCTGGGCCTCAACGACGTAAATCAGCTCCAGCAGTAGCGTACCGACAGGCAGCGCCTTGTTTTTCAACAATGAAATGGTGCTGCTACCGGTATCGCCAGAGAGGATCAGATCCAGGCCGTTGCGAATCAGTGGATGTTCCCAGGTAATAAACTGGGCATCTTCACGGGACAGCGCCACCTCACGCTCAAAGGTGATGGTACAACCATCTTCCGGCAGGCCCGGAAAATCCGGTACCAACATATGATCGGAGGGTGTCAGCACAATCATGTTATCGCCGCGATCGTCCTGGTTGATACCGATGATATCGAACAGGTTCATGGCGAAATTGATAAGCCCGGTGTCATCGTCCTGCTCTTCAATGCTTTCGGCAAGTCGCTGGGCTTTTTCACCGCCGTTGGAGTGGATTTCCAGCAGACGGTCTCGCCCTTGCTCAAGCTGTGCTTTCAGCGCGTCGTGCTGTTCGCGGCAGGCTTTGATCAGATCATCAAAGCCCTCGGTATTTTCTGGCGCGGCAAGGTAATTAATCAGTTCAGTGTGGACCTCGTCGTAAATCGTCCGTCCGGTTGGGCAGGTGTGCTCGAAGGCGTCCAGGCCTTCGTGATACCAGCGTACCAATACGGATTGCGCGGTTTTTTCCAGATAAGGCACATGGATCTGAATATCGTGCGCCTGGCCGATGCGGTCCAGGCGGCCGATACGTTGTTCGAGCAGATCCGGGTTGAACGGCAGATCAAACATCACCAGATGGCTGGCAAACTGGAAGTTACGTCCTTCAGAGCCGATTTCAGAACACAGCAGTACCTGTGCGCCGCTGTCTTCTTCGCTGAACCAGGCCGCCGCGCGGTCACGTTCAACGATCGACATGCCTTCATGGAATACCGCGGCACGGATACCTTCACGTTCGCGCAGGACCTGTTCCAGTTGCAGCGCAGTGGCCGCTTTGGCACAGATCACCAGAACCTTTTGTGAACGATGGCTGGTGAGATAGCCCATCAGCCATTCGACGCGTGGGTCGAAATTCCACCAGGTTCCGCTATCGCCTTCGAATTCCTGATAAATCTGTTCCGGGTAGAGCATATCGCGGGCGCGGTCTTCTGCACTTTTACGCGCCCCCATGATCCCGGAGACCTTAATGGCCGTTTGATACTGTGTGGGCAGCGGCAGCTTAATGGTATGCAGTTCGCGTTTCGGGAAGCCTTTCACGCCGTTACGGGTGTTACGGAACAGCACGCGGCTGGTGCCGTGGCGGTCCATCAACATCGAAATCAATTCCTGACGCGCTGTCTCAGCGCCGTCGTGGTCACTGTTGGCTGCCTGCAGCAAAGGCTCGATATCTTGCTCGCCAATCAGATCGCTCAGCGTATTAAGCTCGGTATCGCTCAGGTGCTTGCCTGCCAGTAACAGGGCGACCGCATCGGCGACCGGACGATAGTTCTGTTGCTCATCAACAAACTGGGCAAAATCATGGAAACGATTAGGATCCAGCAGGCGCAGGCGCGCAAAGTGGCTCTCAAGGCCCAGCTGCTCAGGCGTTGCGGTGAGCAACAAAATGCCCGGTACGCGCTCGGCAAGCTGTTCAATAGCCAGATATTCGCGGCTTGGCGCCTCTTCGCTCCATACCAGGTGATGGGCTTCATCCACCACCATTAAATCCCACTCGGCGTCGCACAGGTGCTCCAGGCGCTGCTTATTACGGCGCACGAAGTCCAGTGAGCAAATCACCAGCTGTTCTGTTTCGAATGGGTTGTCGGCATCGTGTTGCGCTTCGGCGTAGCGTTCGTCGTCGAACAGCGCAAAACGCAGATTGAAGCGGCGCAGCATTTCAACCAGCCACTGATGCTGCAGGGTTTCCGGCAGGATGATCAATACACGTTCCGCTGCGCCAGACAGTAATTGCTGGTGCAGTATCATCCCGGCTTCGATAGTCTTTCCTAAACCTACTTCGTCCGCCAGCAGGACCCGCGGCGCATGGCGACGGCCAACATCATGGGCGATATGCAACTGATGAGGGATAAGGCTGGTGCGCTGGCCGCGCAGCCCGCTCCACGGCATACGGTACTGTTCGCTTTGATATTTGCGCGCGCGAAAACGCAGCGCGAAACGATCCATACGGTCGATTTGCCCGGCGAACAGGCGATCTTGCGGTTTACTGAAAACCAGTTTGCTGTCGAGAAAGACCTCACGCAGCATGACGTTGGTTTCCTGCGTATCCAGGCGCGTACCGATATAGGCGAGCAGACCGTTATCTTCTTTTACGTCTTCAACAGTCAGTTGCCAGCCTTCGTGGCTGGTTACCGTATCGCCAGGATTAAACATGACGCGTGTAACGGGGGAATCGCTGCGTGCATACAGACGATTTTCTCCCGTCGCGGGAAAAAGCAGAGTGACGGTTCGCGCATCCATCGCTACGACTGTACCCAGTCCGAGTTCGCTTTCCGTGTCGCTTATCCAGCGTTGACCAAGTGTAAAGGGCATAAATTGAACTCTATATCTCAAATTGCAGGCAATAGTTCGTCACCGCCTGAGAATCAGGCGGACGTTTCAGTTTGGGGCCAGGAATAGAAAGGGCGCTATGGTACTGGATGGCAATGCTTTCGTCACTCTCGTTATGCCCGTTGTTTTGCAAGTCACCGCGTTGTTGGATCGTTGAACATCTTGTTCGTTATACGCCAGAAAACGAACTCAACGCTGACGGGGAAGCAACCTGCAATCCAGAAGCGCTATGGCTGGCCCTCTGTTACCACGCCAGCCAGATACGAAGTCAAAACAATCCCAGTTGCCCTGTCAGTAGTGTAGCAAAATCATCGTCAGTAAAGGGCAGTATTCCTTCCGCAACCGGCTGAAGTTGTTTGGTCAGATAATGATCGTAGTCCAGAGGCGCTTGCTGATAATCAACAGGTTCCGGGCCCTGCGTCGTCCAGACATATTTGATGGTCCCCCGATTTTGATACTGCGCCGGGCGGCCGCGTTTTAGATTTTGTTCATCTGCGAGTCGTGCCGCGCGAACGTGGGGCGGCACGTTACGCTCGTAATCGGCCAGCGGGCGACGCAGGCGCTTGCGGTAGACCAGCAGCTCATCCAGTTCGCCTGCCATCAGCTTATCGATCGTTTCACGCACATACTCCTGGTAGGGTTCGTTGCGAAAGATACGTAAATAGAGCGTCTTTTGAAATTGTTGCGCCAGCGGCGTCCAGTCGGTGCGTACTGTTTCCAGCCCTTTGAACACCATCCGTTGTTCTTCACCTTCCTGTATCAACCCCGCGTAGCGCTTTTTACTTCCCTGCTCTGTGCCACGAATGGTCGGCATCAAAAAACGGCAAAAATGGGTTTCGAATTCCAGCTCCAGCGCACTGGTTAATTGCTCAGCGGACAGATGTGCCGACCACCAGTTGTTAACATAGGCCACCAGTTCGCGACCAATACGCGCCGCATCAGCCTCGTTATGCGCTTTTTTAAGCCAGACAAAGGTGGAATCCGTATCGCCATAAATGACGTCATAGCCCTGAGACTCAATCAGCGCTTTGGTCTGACGCATGATCTCATGGCCGCGCATGGTGATCGATGAAGCAAGGCGCGGATCGAAAAAGCGGCAGGCGCTGGTACCCAGCACGCCGTAAAAAGCATTCATGATGATCTTAAGCGCCTGCGATAGCGGTTTGTTTCCCAGCCGTTTGGCTTCATCGCGCCCGTGCCAGATTTGCCCGACGATCTCCGGCAGGCAGTGGATCTGCCGGGAAAAGCGTGCCCCCAGAAAACCACCGGTACTGTGTTCGGGATCCGAATGCGCCATCCCTTCCACCAGACCAACCGGATCGATTAAGAAGGTGCGGATGATCGAGGGATACAGGCTTTTGTAATCCAGCACCAGTACGGAATCGTACAGGCCGGGGCGCGAATCCATCACATAGCCGCCGGGGCTTGCCTGCGGCGGTACGTCGCCGAGGTTTGGCGCGACATAGCCCGCCCGGTGCATGCGCGGAAAATAGAGGTGGCTAAACGCCGCCACCGAGCCGCCATGTCTGTCGATTGCCAGACCGTTCACCGTGGCGCGCTCCAGCAGGAAAGGCATGATCTCCGTTTTGTGGAATATGCGCGTTACCAGCTCACAATCTTTCAGGTTATAGGTCGCAAGAGCAGGTTTATTCTCGGCAAAACGGCGATCGATTTCGTCCATGCGATCCCAGGGATTATCGATCGCTTTGCCTTCTCCCAATAGCTCCTGCGATACCGTTTCCAGCGAAAAAGAGGAGAAGTTCCAGAAAGCGGATTTTAGCGCTTCAATCCCGTCAATAATCACCCGGCCGGTTGCCTGGGCGAAGAAGACGCCGTTTTTAAAGCCGTGCTCCCGCCATTCAAGCGGCTGATTGCCACGCCCGAGCAATAAAGGCAGGCGATAACGCTCCGCGCTTTTCTGCAGTACGCGCAGGTCGAATTGCACAACGTTCCAGCCGATAATCACATCAGGATCGTACTGCGCAAACCAGGCGTTGAGCTTTTCCAGCAGTTGCGGACGGCTGGCGACATATTCGAGATGAAAATCCAGCCCGCTGGCATCACCGTTTTCCGGACCGAGCATATAGACCGTGCGCTGGCCGCACCCCTCCAGACCGATACAGTAAAGTTCACCATTACGGGTAGTTTCGATATCCAGTGACACCCATTTAAGGGGCGGGCGGTAATGTGGGCTGGGTTTAAGGCGTGCATTGATCAACTGCTCGCCGCGCGGCTCGCCATCCACCCATACCGGCGCGGTAATAAAGCGCTCCATCAGAAAGCGCTCTGGCGGGCGGATGTCGGCTTCATAGACCGTGACGCCACCGTCGCGCAGCAGCTTTTCATAGCGCATCAACTGGCGGTGGGCGCGACAATATAACCCGTGGACGGGCTGGCGCTGAAAATCCTTAAGTTGCAGCGGCGTGAGGCGATACTGGTTTTCTGTGGCGAGTAAACGCTGTGCCTGGCTGACCTGCGCGCTGGGGATAAACGCAACCGATTCTTGTGGCGGCAAAAAGACCTGTAGCGGCCCGTCGTCTGTCGCCAGCCAGAATTCCACCTCGGTTCCTTGTGGCGTGTCCCGCCAGTGTCGGGTCAGTAAAAAGCCTTCTCGCGCTTGCGTCACACCGTTCTCTCATTGGGTCATTATCGGCGAGATTATAGCCTGGTTTGCCCGAAAATACTGACTTTTTGTACAGGTGTGCGGGTGCGTGATCAGTACTGCGCGTAGCCGGACTACGGCGCGTTGTTCTCTGGCGGAATAGCCGGTAAATAACGCAGGATGCGATAACCGGTGTAGTAGAACGCTTCCCTCAGCAGAAAAGGCAGTTGCGTTTGCCATGAACGGTAGCGGCTTGTCGTGGTGGGCGATGACCAGCTCACCATGTCGTTATCGTATGCGATGAGGCGCATACGCAGCATATGCAAAGGATCGCTGACCAGTAGCGCGGTTTGCATATGCTGGCGCGCCATGATTATTTTGGCGTTATGAATATTTTCACGGGTAACGGTAGACTGCTCGTCGATAAAAATGACGGCCTCGGGAACGCCCCGGTTTAAGAGATAATGTCGGGCGATAGCTGCATCGGATTCGCTTGCCCCGTTACTGCGCCCCCCCGTCAGGATAAGCGAATTCACCTTGCCTTCCTGATATAACCACATCGCGTGGTCTAATCTGGCGGTAAAAACCGGGCTGGGGGATTTTTCAGTGATACCAGCTCCGGCAACAATCGCGCAGTCGGCTTTACGTGTCTGGTCCTGCTGGCTAAAGCGGTAAATAGCGATGGCGTTATAAACTATTACGAACGCCGCCGTGACGAGCCCCAACAGTATCCATTTTCCTGCCCCTTTTATTTTCACTGGCTTTTCTCCTGCCGATTGTCTTGCCGCATAGCATTGTCAGTTTGCAACGAAATGGCAACGACAGGCAGGATGTAAGGCGGAAAATTAAGAAATTAAAAATGAGCGACCCGAAAATGTCCCGGCTGGCGCAAGGCTTAGCCGGGCTACGGGTTGGCAGAGGGGGCCGGAAGAGGGGAAAACTTACTGCCCGTAATAGGCTTTCGCACCATGTTTGCGCAGATAGTGTTTATCCAGCAGTGTCTGCTGCATATCCGGCAGTTCAGGGGCGAGCTGGCGGCAGAAAATACCCATATAGGCCACTTCCTCCAGCACAATGGCGTTGTGCACCGCGTCATCGGCGTTTTTCCCCCAGGCGAACGGCCCATGGGAATGCACCAGTACGCCAGGCATCTGCGCGGGATCGATCTGCTGCGTCCTGAACGTTTCAACAATCACGTTACCGGTTTCCCACTCGTATTCACCGTTAATTTCGGCATCGGTCATTTTGCGCGTGCAGGGAATGGTGCCGTAGAAATAATCGGCGTGAGTTGTTCCGGTTGCCGGAATCGCCTGGCCAGACTGAGCCCAGATGGTGGCGTGGCGCGAATGGGTATGCACAATGCCGCCAATGGTCGGGAACGCCTGATAGAGCAAGCGATGTGTTGGGGTGTCGGAAGAGGGTTTCTTTTTACCTTCCACCACTTCTCCGGTTTCAAGACTGACCACCACCATATCCTCGGCAGTCATGACGCTGTAGTCGACGCCGGACGGTTTAATTATCAGTACGCCACGTTCGCGATCAACGGCGCTGACATTCCCCCAGGTGAGGGTCACCAGATTGTGTTTTGGCAGCGCCAGATTGGCTTCCAGCACTTGCTGTTTCAATGCTTCTAACATGCTTTCCTCCAGGAAAAAGCGGCCTGCCGGAGCAGGCCAAATGTTCCCCTGTTAACGTTTGGAGCCGTAATACACTTCGTTCCAGCGCAAAGCGTCTTTAAAGGCAGGCAGGCGGGTGTCGTTATCGATAGTCACAATTTCGATCCCGTGTAGCTCAGCGAACTGGCGCATGTCATCGAGGTTCAGAGCGTGGCTGAACACGGTATGGTGCGCGCCGCCCGCCAGAATCCAGGCTTCGGAGGCCGTCTGCAGATCCGGCTGCGCTTTCCACAATGCGTTAGCAACCGGCAGTTTCGGCAGATCGTGCGGCGTCTTAACGGCATCAACACAGTTCACCAGCAGGCGGAAGCGATCCCCCAGATCGATCAGACTGGCGTTAATGGCCGGGCCGGTTTTGGTGGAGAAGATCAGGCGTGCCGGATCGGCTTTACCGCCAATGCCGAGGTATTGAACATCGAGGATCGGTTTTTCATCCAGCGCGATGGACGGGCACACTTCCAGCATGTGTGAACCGAGTGCCAGATCGTTGTTCTCTTCGAAGTGATAGGTGTAGTCCTCCATAAAAGAGGTGCCGCCCTGCAGACCGGTCGACATCACCTTCATGATGCGAAGCAGAGCGGCGGTTTTCCAGTCACCTTCGCCAGCAAAGCCGTAGCCCTGTTGCATCAGGCGTTGTACGGCCAGCCCTGGCAGTTGTTTCAGGCCGTGTAAATCTTCAAAGGTGGTCGTAAAGGCATGGAAGCCGCCCTGTTCCAGGAAGCGTTTCATACCCAACTCAATGCGTGCGGCATCAATGACATTCTGACGCTTGTCGCCGTTCACCTGCGCGGCAGCAGTCAGGCGGTAGCTGCTTTCATACTCGTCGACCAGTGCGTTAATATCGCCTTCGCTGATGCTGTTCACTACCTGCACCAGGTCGCCCACACCCCAGGTGTTGACGGAGAATCCGAATTTAATTTGTGCGGCCACTTTATCGCCGTCGGTCACCGCGACTTCACGCATGTTGTCGCCGAAACGGCATACTTTCAGATGACGGGTATCCTGTTTGGACACGGCCTGACGCATCCAGGCACCAATACGCTGGTGCGCTTTTTTATCCTGCCAGTGACCGGTTACCACTGAATGCTGTTGGCGCATGCGGGCACCGATAAAGCCGAACTCACGGCCGCCGTGCGCGGTCTGGTTCAGGTTCATAAAGTCCATATCAATGCTGTCCCATGGCAGGGCAGCATTAAACTGGGTGTGGAATTGCAGCAGCGGTTTGTTAAGGATAGTCAGGCCGTTAATCCACATTTTTGCGGGTGAGAAGGTATGTAACCACACCACCATACCGGCGCATTTGTCGTCATAGTTGGCGTCCCGGCAGATATTGGTTATCTCATCCGGCGAGGTGCCGAGCGGCTTAAGCACCAGTTTGCAGGGTAATTTGGCTTCTGCATTCAGCGCGTTCACCACTTGCTCGCCATGCTGCGTCACCTGACGCAGGGCTTCGGGTCCGTAAAGGTGTTGGCTGCCAATCACAAACCAAACTTCATAATTATCAAAAATCGTCATTATTGTGTCCTTAGTGAGAGAGCGCTGCCTGCGTTGCTGGCGCAGTTACAGGGAGATAGTGAAGCTCGGCGCTTTTCGCCCATTGCTGGTAGCGGCGATAGAGTTGTTCAAAGCGTTGAGCCTGCGCAGGCACAGGTTGCAGCGTGTTTTCGATCTGGCTGGCCATTTGCTGTTGCGCCGCGGGAATATCGGTGTGAACGCCTGCGGCGACGGCGGCAAAAATGGCCGCGCCGAGCGCACAACACTGATCCGAGGCGACAATTTGCAGCGGGCGATTAAGCACATCGCAGCAGGCCTGCATGATGACGCGGTTTTTACGGGCGATACCGCCCAGCGCCATGACGTTGTCCACCGCGATACCTTGCTCGGTGAAACATTCCATAATGGCGCGGGCACCAAAGGCGGTAGCGGCAATCAGCCCGCCAAAGAGCGCCGGGGCATCGGTGGCAAGATTCAGGTCGGTGATGACCCCTTTCAGGCGCTGGTTCGCGTTCGGTGTACGGCGACCGTTAAACCAGTCGAGTACCACCGGCAGGTGTTCCAGCGACGGGTTTTGCGCCCAGGCTTCTGTCAGCGCTGGCAGCAGTTGTTTCTGACTGGCTTTAATTTGTGTTTTCAGTTCCGGATGCTGTTGCGCCAGTTGTTCCAGCGGCCAGCCGAGGATGCGGCCAAACCAGGCGTAGATATCGCCAAACGCGGATTGGCCCGCTTCCAGACCAATAAAATCGGGCACCACGCTGCCGTCCACCTGACCACAGATACCTTTCACCGCACGATCGCCGACGCTGGGTTTATCAGCAATCAGGATGTCGCAGGTGGAAGTACCAATGACTTTGACCAGCGTGTTGGGCTGTGCGCCGGCGCCTACTGCGCCCATATGGCAGTCAAACGCGCCGCCGGAAATGACCACCGTTTCGGGTAAACCAAGGCGTTGCGCCCATTCCGCCGTCAACGTGCCAACCGGAATATCTGCGGTGAAGGTGTCGGTAAATAACGGGCACGGCAGGTGTTTATTGAGGATCGGATCGAGTTCGTCGAAGAAACTGGCCGGTGGTAAGCCACCCCAGCTTTCATGCCACAGGGATTTATGCCCGGCGCTGCAACGGCCGCGGCGGATATCCTGTGGACGGGTGGTTCCCGAGAGCAGGGCAGGTACCCAGTCACACAGTTCAATCCACGATGCGGCAGCCTGGGCGACCTCATTGTCGGCGCGGGTTACGTGCAGGATTTTTGCCCAGAACCATTCGCTGGAATAAATCCCGCCGATGTAACGTGAATAGTCGACTTTACCCGTCGCGTGGCATAGGGCAGTGATCGCTTCGGCTTCCTCCACCGCGGTATGATCTTTCCACAGCACAAACATCGCATTGGGATTGTCTGCAAACTCCGGACGCAGCGCCAGAACGCGACCTTCTGCGTCGATGGGCGCGGGTGTCGAACCGGTGCTGTCCACGCCAATACCCTTGACCTGGGCACGCTGTTCAGGCGACAGCTCTGCCAGCACGCTTTTAAGCGCCATTTCCATCGACTCGATATAGTCCCGGGGATGGTGGCGGAATTGATTATGTGCCGCGTCGCAGTAACGTCCCTCTTGCCAGCGAGGATACCACTCCACGCTGGTGGCGATTTCTGCCCCAGAGGTACAGTCCACCGCCAGTGCGCGAACGGAGTCGCTGCCAAAATCGAGGCCAATTGTGATTGCCATCGTGTTGCTCCATGAAGAATAACCTTATGGAGAAACATAGTGATCGGCTGAAAAAAGCGTCAGGCAGGATTCGCTAATCTTATGGACGAAAATGCTATGGGAGTGCAAAGTGTGACCGTGTGCAAAAATTCCATGTGGACATTTTAATCGCCTTTATAGACACTTTGGTTGACCCTTTTTAACCCCCTGGCGTCATAAAAATGGCGTAATTGCTTTTATCTGGCGGGGTTAAAAGTGACGGTGTTTTCCTTGTGCCTGGTCAAAACGCCTGATTAATGAAAAGCGTATCAATATGGACAATTGGTTTCCTTCATGATGCCCGGAGTATCGAGTTTATGGCTGAGTCGCAAAATGATCCTCTGTTGCCTGGTTACTCGTTTAACGCCCATCTGGTGGCGGGGTTGACCCCAATCGAGTCTGAGGGCTATCTCGATTTTTTTATCGATCGTCCGCTGGGAATGAAGGGATACATTCTCAATTTCACCATCCGCGGTGAGGGCGTCATCAATAACCACGGGAAACAGTACGTTTGCCGCCCCGGCGATATGATTTTGTTTCCACCGGGAGAAATTCATCACTATGGCCGCCACCCGGATGCCAAAGAGTGGTATCACCAGTGGGTCTACTTTCGCCCGCGCGCCTACTGGCATGAGTGGCTAAGCTGGCCGACTATTTTCGCGCAAACCGGTTTCTTTCGCCCGGAAGAGCCCTGGCTGGCGCAGTTTAGCGAGCTCTTTGGGCAAATTATCGATGCCGGTCAGAGCGGGGGACGTTACGCTGAATTGCTGGCGATAAATCTCCTCGAGCAGCTGTTGTTGCGCCGTATGGATGCCATCAATGAATCTCTGCATCCTCCCCTGGATAACCGCGTGCGCGATGCCTGCCAGTACATTAGCGATCATCTGGCGGACAACCATTTTGATATTGCCAGCGTCGCGCAACATGTGTGTCTTTCACCGTCCCGTCTCTCACACCTGTTCCGTCAGCAATTAGGGGTGAGCGTGCTGAGCTGGCGCGAGGATCAGCGTATCAGTCAGGCGAAGTTGCTGTTGAGTACGACACGTATGCCGATCGCCAGCGTGGGGCGCAATGTCGGCTTTGAAGATCAGCTCTATTTCTCGCGGGTCTTCAAAAAATGTACCGGCGCCAGCCCCAGTGAATTTCGTGCAGGATGTGAATAGAGCGTAAAGATAGGCAAGGAGTGGCCCGGCAACCTGTCATAACCGGCAAAATATTCAGATAATTGAAGCTTGACCCTCAAGGTATGCGCCTGGAGAATGCCAGCTTCATTTTTTGACCGGAAAACGTATGCAAGCATTGCTGGAACACTTTGTTACCCAATCTACGGCCTACACGCTGATTGCGATTGCGCTCGTGGCTTTCCTGGAGTCGCTGGCGCTGGTGGGGTTGATTCTTCCCGGCACGGTGATGATGGCGGCGCTCGGTGCGCTGATTGGCAGCGGCGAAGTGAATTTCTGGTACGCCTGGATGGCGGGGATCGTGGGGTGTCTGCTGGGGGACTGGATCTCATTCTGGCTCGGCTGGCGTTTCAAAAAGCCGCTGCACCGTTGGTCATTCATTCGTAAGAACAAAGCGCTGCTGGATAAAACCGAGCATGCGCTGCATCAGCACAGTATGTTCACTATCCTGGTTGGGCGCTTTGTCGGCCCGACACGCCCGGTTGTGCCAATGGTTGCAGGCATGCTGGATTTACCGGTCACGAAATTTATCCCTCCCAACATCCTTGGCTGTCTGTTGTGGCCGCCCTTTTATTTCCTGCCTGGCATTCTTGCCGGGGCAGCGATTGATATTCCGGCGGGAGAGCAGAGCGGTAATTTTAAATGGCTACTGTTACTGGCGGCGGTGCTGCTTTGGCTGGCGTTCTGGATGTGCTGGCGCCTGTGGCGCAGCGGTAAAGCAGGGCTGGATCGTTTAACGGCCTGGCTGCCGCGTCGTCGATTGTTCTGGCTGGCGCCACTCCTGACGGCAGGGGCACTGGTTGCGGTGACGATACTGGTTCGCCACCCGCTAATGCCCATCTACCTGTCTATTTTGCAAAAAGTAGTTACCTGATCCCAAGCAGGGTAGAGACAGGCGCGTTGCCGCTGAGCAATTCGTCTGTTTTCCCGTCCCAGGCGATACGTCCATCGGCAATCACCAGCGCACGCGATGCGATGCGGGCGGCATCTTCCACATTGTGCGACACCATCAACAGCGTTAACTGCTGGCGATGGCACACCTCTTTTACCAGCGCCAGCATCTCCAGGCGAAGGGCCGGATCGAGCGCGGAAAAAGGTTCATCCAGCAAGAGCACCGGTTGTTCACGAACCAGGCAACGGGCCAGCGCCACGCGTTGGCGCTGGCCGCCAGAAAGCTGATCCGGCATGCGGTCAAGCAACGCATCCAGCCCCATCGTACAGGCAATGGTCGCAAGCTTTGTATTTTGCGCCGTGGACAGTTTGAGGCCCGGGTCCAGCCCCAGACCAATATTTTGCCTGACGGTGAGATGGGTAAAGAGGTTGTTCTCCTGAAACAGCATTGACACCGGGCGCCGCGAAGGCGGTGTGCCGGTGTGATCGCTATCTTCAATCATGATGACGCCGCTGGCTGGCGAGAGAAAACCGGCGATTAAATTCAGCAGTGTACTTTTCCCGGCCCCGCTCGGACCAAGCACGGCGACCTGCTCACCCTGTTTAATCGACAGCGTAAAACGCATGGGTAAGTGCTGATACAGCCAGGTTACATCAATCAGTCTTAGCATGGCGGCCCGGAAGTTTTTCGATAAGGGTGAACAGTAAAAAGCACAGAAGCAGCAAAATCAGCGCGGTAACGGCGCCGTCCTGCGTGCGGTAAGAGCCAATCTGCTGATAAAGCCAGAACGGCAGCGTACGGAAATCATCATTGCCAAACAACGCCACGACGCCAAAATCGCCAATCGACAGCACACAGGCAAATGCCAGCGCCTGGGCCAGCGGTGCTTTCAGGGCACGCAGCTCCACGACGCGTAAGCGGCTAAACCCCTCAATCCCCAGCGACTGACAGAGCAGGCTATAGCGTGCTGTGACATCACGCATGGGGTTTTCCAGTACTTTCATGGCATAGGGAATCGCCATCAGCGCATTGGTGAAAATCACAATACCGTCGGCGGATGAGGGCAGGCCGATGCTGTTACTAAGCAGCAGGAAAAAGCCGGTCGCCAGCACAATGCCCGGCATCGCCAGAATCAGCATGCCGCTCATCTCCAGCGTTTGCCCGGCCAGTTGATGCTGGCGCGAGCGTAACTCACGACTGCTCCAGAGCAACATCATGGTCAATGTGACGCACAGCAATCCCGCTCCCAGCGCAATGCGCACGGAGGTCCAGATTGCCTGCCAGAGCACGGGCTGGGCAAGCACATGAAAAAGTCTCAGGTTCAGGCCGTCGACAATGACCGCCAGCAGGGGCGGCAACAGTAGCAGGAGCGCCAGTAGAATGAGTGAGTAGTCGGTGAAACGGCTGAAAAAACGATCTTCCGGGTTGCGCCAGCCCTGGATCTGATGGCTGCCAACGGATATGGCTTTGCTAAGGCGCTGGCTAAGCAGGACCAGACCCAGGCAGCAGATCATCTGAATGAGTGCCAGCAGTGCCGCGCGGACAGGGTCGAAGTCGTAACTCAATGCCTGGTAGATAGCCAGTTCAATCGTCGTCGCTTGCGGGCCTCCGCCCAGCGACAGCACGGTGGCAAAACTTGCAAAGCAGAGCATGAAGATTAGGGCCGCGACAGGCGGGATTTGGCGACGCAGCCAGGGCCACTCGACATAACGGAAGAAAGACCAGCCGCGCATACCGAGCTGAGCGGCCAATTGTCGCTGCTCGCCGGGGATCTGCTCCAGAGTCTGTAACAGCAGACGGGCGGCCATCGGCAGGTTAAAAAAAACGTGCGCCAGCAAAATGCCCAGTAATCCGTACGGTGAAAATGTCCAGTCCAGACCTGCCGCGCGAAACGCGGAGGCAAGCCAGCCCTGGCGGCCATAGACACTCAGAATACCAAATACCCCAACCAGTACCGGGAGGATCAGCGTCATCGCGCACAGGCGCAGCAGGGCAAGACGACCTGGGAAGCGTCGCCGATAGAGCGCGCGAGCGAGAAAAATGGCCGGCACGACGGAAAGCAGCGCCGATAAAAAGGCCTGCCAGAAAGAAAAACGTACCACGTGCCACAGATAGCTATCGTGCAGGAGTGCTGTCAGATCGGCCGCAGGGGCGTTTTGCCAGAGTGCGAGAAACGCGGAGATGGCCACCACCACCATCAGTGTGGCGGCGGCCAGACCGGGAACCAGCCAGCCGAAGGTTAGCGGCTGACGGCGCGTTGCCATGCATTAATCCATTCGCCGCGCTGGGTTGCGACGTCTTGCGGGGTATATTCCAGCGAGGTTTGTGGTTTCACCAGCGCATCGAATCCGGCGGGCAGAGAGACATTGCTGACCGGGTACATCCAGTTGCCAGTCGGGATGGCGTTCTGGAATGCCGGAGAGACCATAAATTTCAGGAATTTCTCTGCCAGTTCCGGCTGCTTACTGGCAGCGGTTCGGGCAGCAACCTCAACCTGCAGGTAGTGACCTTCGCTAAAGGCCGCGGCGGCGTAGTTGTCTTTCTTCTCTTCAATGATGTGGTAAGCCGGAGAGGTGGTGTAGCTCAGCACCAGGTCACCTTCTCCTTTCAGGAACAGACCGTAGGCTTCACTCCAGCCCTTGGTGACCGTGACGGTTTTGGCCGCCAGTTTTTGCCAGGCGTCCGGGGCCTTATCGCCGTACACTTTCTGCATCCACAGCAACAGGCCGAGACCTGGCGTACTGGTCCGCGGATCTTCATAAATCACGCGCCATTTCTGTGAGCTTTCTACCAGTTCTTTCAGGCTTTTCGGTGGGTTTTTCAGCTTGTTTTTGTCATAAACGAACGCAAACCAGCCGTAGTCAAACGGAACGAAGGTGTCGTTTTTCCAGCCGCCAGGCACGGTAACGGCGTCCGGGGAAATGCCGCTTTTGGCGAACAGTTTGGTCTGTGTGGCGGCTTCCAGCAGGTTGTTATCCAGCCCCAGCACCACATCCGCTTTGCTGTTTTTGCCTTCCATACGCAGACGGTTAAGCAATGATACGCCATCTTCCAGCGCGACAAATTTCAACTCACAATTGCAGTCGGCTTCGAAGGCTTTTTTTACCGCGGGTCCCGGTCCCCATTCCGCAGAGAAGGAGTCGTAGGTGTAAACGGTCAGGGTCGGTTTTGCGAAAGCGGGAGCTGCGGCAAGCAGCAGGAATGGCAGAACTTTTTTAAGCACTTTGCACCTCAAAAATGGGTGGCAAAGAGGATTTTAAGCGATAGCCTCAAATCCCTTCGCCGGCGTTATCCGGATCAGGTTCGACGGGTATTTTCTCAGCACACGCTTTTGGCGCAGCACCCCGTTGAGCACTGCGCCATTGTAATGATTTTGTAAGTTTTCTGAAAGCGCCCCTTTATCATTCAGCAGGAAGCGCCAGAATCTGAACGATTACGGGTCGGGCGGGGCGAACCATGCGGATTTGAAGTCAAACCAGCCAAGGGTGTTCATACGCAGACCGCGCATACTGCGCTGACCCTGAATCCGCAGCCAGTGATGAATCAGCGGAACCAGGGTTTTGCTTGCCAGTAACTGCTGACACCAGACGGCCAGATTCATCTTTCCGGCGCGCCAACGCTCAGCATCGGCCTGCCAGTCCAGCGGGACGCAGTGTTGAATCAGCGGGACTTCATACAAATGCGTAAAGAGGGAAAAATTGAGCGGCAGCGTGAAGTTGGCGCTATTGAGCCAGATATCGCTGACGATATCGCCGCGGTGCCACTCTTCGTAATCCACTTCTTGTATCTCCAGGCGCACATCATGTTGCGCCAGTAGCTTGCTCATGGTGTTGGCAATCGCTTTATGCTCGTTGTGATCGCGATAGAAAGTCAGGGTGAGTGATTCCAGCCCCGCAGGTTTTTCACCACTGCCAGGTCGCGCATGGTGCCAGCGCGGCAGCAGGCCGTACGCCGGAAACCAGTACTGCTGATAATGTTCTTCCGCGTGGTAGAGCAGCCGGGTGGGGGAGAGAACCTGGCTTATCCAGTCGCGAACGGCCTGGTTTGCGCCCCGGTGTGAGCGGGCATCGAAGAGCAGATAGTAACAGCCCTCTTCGAGGCGGCTTTCGACCGCTTTTTCGCCGTCGGTTGGCCCGTCAATGGTCAGGCCGCCATTCGGTTCATCGCCAATTTCCGGCAGTACCCAGACATTGACTTCATCGATAAGCGCGCGATAACCGAAGTAGTCATCAAACGCATGAATTTTCAGCTGGTTATTATTATTGCGCGTGACCGCATAAGGCCCGGTGCCGACAGGATGGCTGGAGAAATTGTCCATCGAGTTCCACTCCTGCGGCAGGATCATGGCGGGCACATGTCCCATCAGCCAGGGCAGCCAGGTGTCCGGCTGCGACAGGTGAATATCCAGCGTCCAGGGCGTCGGAGAGATAACCTGGGTGATATGCGAGTAGAGCGGCAGTGTACAGACGCGTTCGAGGGAGGCGATGACATCGCGCATTTCGAGTTCACGCCCATGGTGAAAATGGATGCCGGGGCGCAAATAAAAACGCCAGTGGAGCGGCGTGATCGCTTTCCAGTGATGCGCGATATCGGCTTCCAGTTCCCCATTTTCCTCATTTATGCGTGTCAGCGCGCTAAAAATCTGCCGCGCCATGTGGGTTTCAGAGCGCCGCAGGGCGGTGCCTGGCAGCAGATTACGCAGTGGACGGTAGTACAAAACCCGCAGAATATGCCGCCCCTGGCGGAAGCTACGGCCCAAATGCGAGATCAACATCTGGCGGACCGCGCTCTTATCGCCCACCAGTTGAACCAGTTGCTCGATACGATCCTGTTCCAGTAAGTCCTCTGCCCGCTGTTGCTGTAAGGCGAGACCGGTATAGAGAAATGTCAGGCGCGAACGTTTGCCGCGTCCGGCTTCTGCCTCCCAGGTCAGCCAGCCACGATCTTGCATGGTATTGAGCAGGGTGCGCATATGGCGACGGGAACAGCTCAGCAAATCGGCCAACTCATTGAGCGTTGTCTCCTGAGATTTCCCGTCACAACATTGCCATAGACGAATGAACTGTTGTTGCAGGCGACCTGATGGCATAAAAGGGGAACTCCTGATGAAAAGTCAGCAATTTATTTATCCCTATATTAAGCCAATAATCCTCCGTGATGAAGCGAGGAGGTGGCTATGAAGAGATCGTCTACACGGCAATTTTACTTAGCGTATTTTCGCGCGACGCAGGATGCGTCCCGGCTCTTTCGTCTGAGTACGAACCAGCGGCTGAAAATGCTCGAAGAATTAATGCAGTGGGAAGTGACAATCCCGGTCTCTGAACCCTGAAACGCGTCCATCATGTGTGACTGAGTATTGGTGCTTATCACCACGCCAGCAGTTATTATCTGCTGGCTTTTTTCGTTTCTTTCGCGTGCAAGGGATCTTTATGCTCTGGTTAGTCACGATGGGACGTCGCCTGAACGGGGTCTTCATCGCTTTTATGATCGTCGCGTTTATGATCGGTGTTGCCGGTGCTTTGCAGGCCCCGACGCTGAGTCTTTTTCTGAGTCGTGAGGTGGGGGCGCAACCGTTTTGGGTTGGACTGTTTTATACCGTTAACGCCATTGCCGGGATTCTGGTCAGCCTCGGACTGGCAAAACGCTCTGACCAGCAGGGCGATCGCAAAAAACTGATTATGTTTTGCTGCCTGATGGCGGTGGGAAACGCCCTTCTGTTTGCCTTCAATCGCCATTATCTGACCCTTATCACTTGTGGCGTGATGCTGGCGTCGCTGGCGAGTACCGCGATGCCGCAGCTTTTCGCGCTGGCGCGGGAATATGCGGATAGCTCAGCGCGTGAAGTGGTGATGTTCAGCTCGATCATGCGTGCGCAAATTTCGGTGGCATGGGTTGTTGGGCCGCCGATGGCCTTTATGCTGGCGCTTAACTATGGCTTTACCGCTATGTACGCGATCGCCGCCGGTATCTTCGTGATAAGCCTGGTGCTGGTGGCGTTGTGGTTGCCCTCCGTAAAGCGGATCGAACAGCCTGCAGATATCGCCGTGACGGAAGTCAGCGGTTGGGGCAATAAGAACGTCCGTATGTTATTTATCGCCTCGACGATGATGTGGACCTGCAACACGATGTACATCATTGATATGCCACTGTGGATCAGCAGCGAGCTGGCTTTACCGGACAGTCTGGCGGGGGTGTTGATGGGAACGGCCGCAGGACTGGAGATCCCGGCAATGATCCTCGCGGGCTACTACGTTAAGCGTTTTGGTAAGCGCAAGATGATGGTCAGCGCGGTGGCGGCGGGGGTGGTCTTTTACGTTGGGCTTATCGTGTTCCATAGTCGTGAAGCGTTGCTTGGCCTGCAGATCTTTAACGCTATCTTTATTGGGATTATTGCCGGTATAGGCATGCTATGGTTCCAGGATCTGATGCCTGGCCGTGCCGGATCCGCGACAACGCTGTTCACCAACAGTATCTCTACGGGAGTGATCCTCGCCGGGGTTATACAGGGCGCACTGGCGCAAAGTTTCGGCCATGCGAAAGTGTACTGGGTGATTGCGGTGCTCTCGCTGGTGACGCTCTTTTTGACCAGCCGGGTTAAAGACGTGTGATGTGAAAAACCGCTCCCGGCAGACTGTTGCCGGGAGCAGGGGGTTATTTCAGTATAATGCGTTTGATATCGCCAATGATAAAAATATAAGCGACAACGCCAATCAACGCCGTCAGGCCAATATAGATAAGTGCGTAGAAGAAATTCCCGGTGCCGGAGATAATAAAGCCAATAATCAACGGCGTAATAATCGATGCCATGTTGGCGCAGAAATTGAAGATCCCGCCCGTTAGCCCTGCCATATTTTGGGGAGCAATATCGGAAATTAACGTCCAGCCTAGTCCAACCATGCCCTGGCCGAAAAAGGCAATCGACATAATTACAATCACCAGCGTATTATTCGATACCCAATTCGCTGCGATAATAAAACTTGAAAGCAGCAAACCGGAGATGATCGGTAGCTTTCTGCTGATATTTACTGAGGAGGTTTTTTTCAGTAATTTATCTGAAATCCATCCGCCAAAAATGATTCCCACCGCCGCCGAGAGAAACGGCCAGGTCGCAAAAAAGCCGACATGCAACCACGGGAGATGCCGCTCGTGAGCGAGGTAGGTCGGAAACCATGTCAGAAAGAACACCAGCGTGGTGTTACCCGCAAATTGCCCTAAGCTAGCGCCAATGACCTGTCGGCAGCACAGCAGTTTTTTTGCATCAGGCCAATTAAAAGGGATGTTCTCGCTGCCTTTTTCTTTATTGCCAACCCCAATGTATTCCAGCTCTTCTTTATTTGCTGTTGTTGATTCATGCGGCTCTTTATAAAATCTCCACCATACAAACGTAAAGGCGATGCCAAGCGAACCGGTAATAAAAAATAATGTTCGCCAGCCATGATGTTCAAGGATTAAAAATAAAATTGGGGAGAAGGCAGCCAGGCCAATATATTCTCCAACGGTATAAGTTGCGGTTGCCCGGGCGCGTTCATGTTGTGGGAACCATGTTCCTACGACGCGACTGTTAACAGGGAAGCAGGGGGCTTCGCTGATCCCCAGACCTAAACGAAATAGCAGCAGAGACTTTAACCCTAGCGAAAAACTTTGCAGTAAGGTAAACGTTGACCAGAAAAAGATAGAAAGGGCGTAGGTTATTTTGTTTCCGAAGCGATCTAAAAACATTCCTCCGGGAATTTGTGCCAGTGCGTAGGTCCAGGCAAAGGCGGAGAAGACGATACCCATCATAGCGGGATCGATATGGATCTCATTACTCAGTGCGGGAGCGACAATACCTAAGATGGTACGATCCAGATAATTGATCATCGTACCAATAGATAATAACAATAAAATTACAATTCGCGCTTTGGTTCGTCTCTGTTGGCCCACCAGGGGCACAGCACTTTCCCGGCTGATACTTGTCCTCATGTTATTTTCCTTTAATATTTAAAATATTTTTGCATATTCCTCAATATGCAGAAACATTTTATTTTCTCGCTGTTTATTTTCACGCTATAAACTAACGCTTAACATATTATTCACCGCATCATATGAATATTTGATATTGCCCAAGAATTGATGCTTTACCCCCTGAGGATTATCTCCGCTGTGCTATATTTAACGCAATATCTTTAATCTTATATTATACGGTCAAAAATAGGTAATGACTCCAACTTACTGATAGTGTTTTATGTTCAGATAATGCCCGATGACTTTGTCATGCAGCTCCACCGATT